>JADHED010000209.1_pt1 | contig 80309 bp, 73 predicted proteins | sample 8952041 | NCBI WGS metagenome assembly JADHED01 (sample SAMN16124423, study PRJNA663239) | bioreactor sludge metagenome | isolation source: sludge (control) | place: India:Bengaluru | collected 2018-09-08
CGGGCGACATGCCAGAGAACATCAGACCGCCCTTTTCTAATGGTTCCTTGTATGCTCAATGACGGTTGGCGTAGTGCCGCCGATCAGGATTTTGCGCGGTTTCAGCTCTTCGGGAACCTGACGCTCAAGCTGAATGATCAAAAGACCATCGGCAAGGTCGGCGCCTTTTACAAACACATGGTCTGCAAGCTGGAAGCGGCGTTCGAAATTGCGGTTGGCGATGCCAAGATGCAGGAAATCGCGGTTGTCATTGCCATCGACCTTTTTCTGGCCGGCAACCACCAACTGATTCTGCTGCGCGGTAATGTCGATTTCGTCGGGCTTGAAGCCTGCGACCGCAATCGTCACTACATATTCTGTTTCGGAGGTGCGTTCGATGTTGAACGGAGGATAATTGTCGCCCTGGGTAACGCCGCGGGCATTTTCGAGCATGTCGAAGAGGCGGTCGAACCCTACAGTATTGCGGCGATAGGGGGTGAAATCAAAACGGTTCATGTCAAATTCTCCTGTTGAGCAATTTGGTTTTGGTGAAAGCCCGCATGCACGGCGCTTTCTTTTAGGTTGAGGGACCGTCTCCGGCTCCCTCACGGCTTAGATGGAATGTGAAAGGCAAAAATCAAGGCCGCCCAATAGAAATTGGACGGCCTGATTGACGAAAAATCGTCAGGGTCTCACCGTTTCGCTTTTCGCAAAATCGCGTAGGACCAAATCCCCCTGAACCACGGCCATTCAGCGATGAACCTATTCAGCAACACCAAAATGACGCAATCCGGCGCGTTCGCAACGATTCTCTGTTTCGATCGAACGCTTTTTCAAACAGTGTGTCATCGCTGCAACAGAAGTGTAATACAGGCTTTGGCTTGCACGCAGTCAAAGCGCCGCCTAAGGGATTGTCCGCAAACACTATGCCGGAACCAAGACCGACATGATCCTCAATCGATACGAACGCATGATCGCCAGGCGCTATGTGCTGCCGGGCAAGGGGGAAGGGTTCATCTTCCTGGTCGCCACGATCAGCCTGATCGCCGTTGCGCTTGGAGTCGCAGCGCTCATCATCGTGATGAGCGTGATGAATGGCTTTCGTGCAGAATTGTTTGACAAGATCGTCGGCCTTAACGGCCATGCTGTTGTGCAAGGTTATGGCGGGCGTCTGTCTGACTGGCGGGAAGTGCTGAAGGATGTGCGCGCCACGCCCGGCGTGACCGAAGCGTCTCCACTGATCGAGCAGCCGCTGCTCGCGACCAGCGAAGGCCGCGTCGAAGCGATCCTTGCCCGCGGGATGGAGGTCAGGGATATTCTGACCAACCCGACGCTCAAGGGTAAAACACTGGCGGGTGACATGAAGCTGCTTCGCCCGGGGAGCGAACGGGTCGCGATCGGTTCGCGCCTCGCACAAAATCTGGGCGCTCGTGTTGGACAACGCATTACGATTATCAATCCGGCGGGCCGTACGACGCCTTTTGGCACCGTCCCGCGCGAGATTTCCTATGAAATTGCCGCAATCTTTGAAGTGGGCGTTTATGATTATGACAAAGCCTTTGTCATAATGCCGATTGACGATGCGCAAATCCTGATGCTGATGGGCGACCAGATCGGGATGATCGAACTGACCACCACCGATCCGGACAAGGTCAATGACATTCTGGCACCGCTGCAGCCCAAAATAGCGGACAAGGCGGTGATCGTTGACTGGAAAAGCATGAACGCCACCCTGTTCGAGGCGCTCGCGATCGAGCGGGTAGCGATGTTCATTGTGCTATCGATCATTGTGCTGGTGGCGGTGTTCAATATTTTGTCGTCACTGATCATGCTGGTGCGCGCCAAAACACGCGACATCGCGATATTGCGCACGATGGGCGCATCGCGGCAGTCGCTGCTAAAGATTTTTGTGACCGTCGGTCTGCTGATCGGTGCTGCTGGCATGGTTGCCGGGCTGATCCTCGGATTCATCTTCCTGTTTTTCCGCCAGTCGATCGTGACTTTCATTCAGTTCGTAACCGGTCTCGAATTGTGGGATCCTTCAATCCGTTTCTTGACCGAGCTACCGTCACGCACCGATCCGTTCGAGGTGCTGGCTATCTGCACTCTGGCCCTGTTCTTCAGCTTCCTCGCGACACTGTATCCGGCTTTCAAGGCAGCAGGAACCGATCCGGTACAGGTGCTACGCTATGAGTAAGATTGTCGCCGAAATGCGCGACGTGCGCCGCAGCTTTACGCAAGGCGACGTAACCATTGATGTCTTGCGTGGGGTAAACCTTACGATAGCCGAGGGCGAACTGGTGGCATTGCTTGGGCCTTCGGGCACCGGCAAGTCGACACTTTTGCAGGCGCTGGGATTGCTTGAGGGGGGCTTTACCGGCTCGATCCTGATTGACGGCGAGGAAATGCGCGATGCCGGGCCGGACCGCGCAACCGACGTGCGCAGGGCGAAGCTGGGCTTTGTGTATCAATTCCATCACCTGTTGCCCGATTTCGATGCACTCGAAAATGTTGTCCTGCCGCAACTGATCGCAGGCGTCGAGCCTGATGCAGCGACCGAGCGCGCGACTTCGTTGCTGTCGACACTGGGCCTGGGTGAACGGCTCGAACATCGCCCTTCGAAGCTATCCGGCGGAGAACAGCAGCGCGTTGCGGTCGCACGCGCGCTTGCGAACAAGCCTCGCCTTGTCTTGGCAGACGAGCCGACCGGCAATTTGGACGAACATACCGCCGACATAGTGTTGCGCGAGTTTATGGCGCTGGTGCGCGAGCAAGGCTCGGCAGCGCTGGTCGCCACACATAATGAACGGCTTGCGGCCAAGATGGACCGCGTCGTTCGCCTGCACGATGGCCTGCTCGGCTAGGTTGACGTTTATCGAAACTTCAAGTCGAATGGACTACTAACGATTGCTGGAATTCGACTCCTTGTCATGATCCCCAAATCTGGGGAGAAACATCATGAGTCTTTTTACGTCCGTAATTTTACTTGCATTCCAGACGGCGCCCGCCCCAGCGCCGCCTCCTTGTGCCGCACCGGAATTCAGCCAGTTTGATTTCTGGATAGGTGAATGGGATGTCTATCCCAATGGCAAAGACAATAAGGTGGCACATAGCAAAATTGAGAAACTCTATACGGGCTGCGCGATCCGCGAGAACTGGATGCCACTAAAAGGGCCGGGAGGTGGGAGTCTGAACGCCTACAACCCGGCAACGAAGAGCTGGCACCAGACTTGGGTCGGTTCCGCGCCGGGCCATGTAAATTTCGATGGTGGATTTACGGGCGAGAAGATGGTGCTCACGGGCTTGTGGGCCGGAGTAAACGGCCCCGGTCAGGATGCGCTGATCCGAATGATCTATTCGCTTCAAAGCGACGGTTCTGTCCGCCAACATGGCGAACAATCAACCGACCAGGGTTTGACATGGTCCACCAATTTCGATTTTATATACAGGAAGCGCAAAGAGCCCATTCCGGCCAAATAGCGCCGGAGATTGCAATGAACGTACATGATTTCACCGTCGACATGCCTGGCGGGGGCAAGCAGAATATGTCCGAATACAAGGGCAAGGTGCTTTTGCTGGTGAACACCGCGTCGAAATGCGGCTTCACGCCGCAATATAAGGGGCTAGAGGCGTTGTACGAAAAATATGGCGACAAGGGCCTTGTGGTGATGGCATTCCCCTGCAACCAGTTCGGCGCGCAGGAGCCGGGTGACGAGGAAGAGATCAAGAATTTCTGCTCGCTGACCTATGATGTCACCTTCCCGCTGGCGAAGAAGATTGATGTCAATGGCGACAATGCCGACCCGCTGTGGAAACATTTGAAGGATCAGCAGGCTTGCTGGGCAGCCGGGGGATCAAATGGAATTTCACCAAATTTCTTGTCGATCGCGATGGCAAGGTTGCCGGTCGCTATGGCCCGCAGGTTGCGCCGGGATCGCTTGAAAAGGATATCGAGAAGCTGCTGGGTTAATTGCCCGCCTGATTGGTAGCAATTGTCCACAAATTAGCCGCTGCTTTCATTTGCAGAATCAGCGCGGCTGCCGCACTTTGCCGTTATGGCCATCGCACCTTTTGTACCTTTGCGGGTCTTTTCCGCCTATACGATGCTCGAAGGTGCGATCGAACCCAAGGCTATCGGCAAATATGCTAAAGGGCTGGGTTTCCCAGCCATCGCTATTACTGACCGGAATGGTCTGTATGGCGTAATGCCATTCGAGGACGGTTGTCGCGGTGTGGGCGTGCAGCCGATCATGGGGCTGATGCTTGGCCTGCAAAGGCCTCCTGAATATACCGGTGGCCAAGTGGTGCGCGATTGGATCGCACTTTATGCGCAGGATGAGGCAGGTTACGAAAATCTCTGCCGTCTTACCTCGATGGCGCATCTTGAGCATCCCGACGATGGTGAAGCGCAAGTGACCTTTGCGCAACTCGAAGGCCATACTAATGGCCTGATTGCGTTGACGGCAGCGGGTGAGGGCGGGCTGGCACGACTGTTTGCGGATGGTCAGCTTGATAGCGCGGCAGACTATTGTTCGAGGCTGCAAAAGCTATTCCCTGACCGGCTGTATATAGAGCTCGCCCGGCGTGGCGATGCGATTGAGGAAGCAGCCGAAGAGGCCTTGCTCGCACTCGCCTATGAACGTGACTTGCCGCTAGTGGCAACCAACCCCGCCTGTTTTGCCGAGCCGGATTTCTACGCCGCGCACGATGCGATGCTGTGCATTTCCGATGGCGAATATGTCGAGAACGAAGATCGCCGTAAAAGCAGCCCGCACGCGTGGATCAAGACCTGGCAACAGATGTCAGAGCTGTTCGCCGATATGCCTGAGGCGCTGGCCAACACGCTGGTCGTTGCGCAGCGCTGCGGGGTAGGTGCACCCAAACGTAAACCAATTCTCCCTAGTCTTGCGGGCAACCGAGAGGCAGAAGAACAGCAGTTACGCGACGATGCGCGCGAGGGACTTATTGCGCGGCTTGAACATGTCGGAATCAAAGACGAAGAAGCGCGCAAACCTTATTTCGAGCGCCTCGAATTCGAATGCGATGTTATCTGCTCGATGGGTTTTCCCGGCTACTTCCTGATCGTTGCCGATTTCATCAAATGGGCCAAATCGCATGATATTGCGGTGGGGCCTGGTCGTGGTTCGGGTGCGGGTTCAGTGGTAGCATGGGCGTTGACAATCACCGACCTTGATCCGCTGCAACTCGGCCTGCTCTTCGAACGCTTCCTAAATCCGGAACGCGTTTCGATGCCCGACTTCGATATCGACTTCTGCGAAACGCGTCGTGGCGAGGTGATCCGCTATGTGCAGGAGAAATATGGCCGCAACCAGGTCGCGCAGATCATCACCTTTGGTAAGCTGAAGGCGCGCGCCGTGTTGCGCGATACCGGGCGTGTGTTGCAGATGAGCTATGGGCAGGTGGACCGGCTGTGCAAGCTGGTGCCGAACCACCCGACCGACCCGTGGGATCTGGAAAAGGCACTGGGCGGTGTTCCCGAACTGCGCGAAGAGTATCGGCGCGACGAACAGGTCAAGCGGCTGTTCGATCTTGCGATGAAGCTGGAAGGCTTGCCGCGCCACAGTTCCACCCACGCTGCGGGCGTGGTGATCGGCGATCGCCCGCTTTCCGAACTGGTCCCACTCTATCGCGATCCGCGCTCGGATATCCCCGTCACGCAATTCGACATGAAATTTGTCGAGGCCGCAGGGCTGGTCAAATTCGACTTTCTCGGTCTGAAGACGCTATCGGTGCTGCAAAAGGCGGCGCAAATGCTGGCCAAGCGCGGCATCATCGTTGAATTTGACAAGCTGGCGCTTGACGATCCGGCAACATATGAATTGCTGCAATCAGGTGACACAGTGGGCGTGTTCCAGTTGGAATCCGAGGGCATGCGTCGAACTCTGGCGGCGGTGCGACCAACCAATTTCGGCGATATTATTGCGCTGGTTTCGCTCTATCGTCCCGGTCCGATGGACAACATCCCGATGTTTGGCCGCCGTAAAAATGGCGAAGAGAAGATCGAATATCCGCACCCGCTTCTCGAAGGCATATTAGCCGAAACCTACGGTATCTTCGTCTATCAGGAGCAGGTGATGCAGGCCGCACAGATCCTGGCTGGCTACTCGCTGGGTGGTGCAGACCTTCTCCGTCGCGCGATGGGCAAGAAGATCAAGTCGGAGATGGACGAGCAGCGCGCGATCTTCGTCAAGGGCTGCGCAGAGCACAACCAGATAGACGCTGCCAAGGCGAACGAGCTGTTCGACTTGATCGACAAATTTGCAGGCTATGGCTTCAACAAGTCGCACGCTGCGGCTTATGCATTGCTGTCCTATCATACGGGCTGGCTGAAGCGGCACCATCCTGAGGCCTTTTACGCCGCATCCATGTGTTTCGACATGCACCAGACCGACAAGCTGGCGGTGTTTGTCGACGATATGCGGCGTCTGGGCACACATTGCCTGCCGCCTTCGATCAACCACAGTGAGGCCGAGTATAGCGTTGAAGAATGTGAATCCGGATTGGCAGTGCGCTACGCGCTCGCTGGCCTCAAAAATGTCGGCGAAAAGGCAATGGAAGGCATTGTCGCGGAGCGCGAGGCCAATGGACCCTATCGCGACCTTGACGATTTTGCCAACCGCGCCGATCCGGCGCAAATCAACCGTCGCAGCCTTGAAAACCTGGCGTCTGCAGGCGCATTTGACGAGTTTGAGGCGAATCGCGCGTCGGTCTTTGGCGGTATCGAAACCATTCTTGCTACCGCTCAGTCGGCTCGCGACCAGCGCGAAAGCGGGCAGGGTGGATTGTTCGGTGGGGACGCTGCAGCGGATGCCGGCAAGATGCGACTGCCCAATGCAGAGAAATGGTCAGTGGCTGAAACGATGGAGCACGAACGTGAAGCGTTCGGTTTCTACTTCTCGTCACACCCCATTTCGCAATTCACCCAGATCGCGGCCAGCCATGGCGCCAAAAGCTATCTCGAAACCATTGATTGCGGCCCCATTCCGGAAGGCAGCCGAAAATCGGCGGCAATTGCTGCAATGGTCCAATCGGTTAAGTGGCGTGAATCCAAGCGCGGCAAGCGCTTTGTGCAGGCGGAGTTTTCAGACAGCAGCGGCCAGTTTCAGGCAAGCTGTTTCGATGAAGATGTCTGCGCGAGCCTTGCTGAATGGGCTAAGTCCGGGGAATGCCTGCTCCTGACGGTGGAAATGGACCTGCCTTCGGGTGAGGAAATTCCCCGCATTGCTGTACGCAGCGCAAAGCCGCTTGCAGGGTTGGTTTCGAACACCCAGTTCAAAATGCTGCTGGATATCGACAGCGCCGATGCCTTTCTGCGGCTTCAAGGCCTGATCCTGCCGCTTGGCGGCGGACGCGGCGAAGTCGTTGCGCGAACTCGCATTGGCGATGGCAAGACCGCCGATATCGTACTAGGACGCAAATTCAGGCTTGACGTAGAACTGGTCGAGAAGGTCAAAGAAATCCGGGGCGTGGAGAATGTGGAACTCGCGCCGGTCAAACCGCATCTGATGAGCGTCCGCTGAAAATATAGCGGGCAGGGGAGAGTAAAATGCTGGGTGGAATGCAGGATTGGGACCTGAGGGTCACGCATCTTATCGATTATGCCGAACGCGAACATGGCACCCGCGAAATTGTGACTCGCTGGGCCGATGGCAGCATCGAGCGTACCAATTGGGCCAATGTCGCGTCTGAAGCGCGCAAGATGGCGCAGGCTTTTGTCGCCATGGGACTGAAACCGGCAGATCGTGTCGCAACCTTTGCGATGAACCACCATCGCCATCTTGCTGCCTGGTATGGCGCAATTGGCTGCGGCGGCGTGATCCACACAGTAAACGTTCGGTTGTTCGATGAAGACCTTATCTACATCATGAACCATGCCGAGGATAAGGTGCTGCTTTATGATGCGCAGTTCCAGCCTGTCATCGACCGGTTGAAGCCGCACCTGAAGACAGTGGAGCACTATATCGTCTTCGATAGCGCGCAGTATGAAGAATGGCTCGGCGCGCAGGACGGCAATTTCGACTGGGTTGGGGGTGACGAGCGCGACCCTTGCATGCTCTGCTATACCAGCGGCACGACCGGCAATCCGAAGGGTGTATTATACCAGCATCGCTCAACCATGCTCCACGCCATGGCGGAGGTTGCGCCTACGATTTTCAACCTTTCGATGACGGCGGCTTTGTTGCCGATCGTCCCAATGTTCCACGCGGCCAGTTGGGGTCTGCCTTTTGCGGGTGCGATGGCCGGCGTGAAGTTCGTTTTCTCCACAACCAATGAAGCGTCCGTTTTGCATAAACTGATGCTCGATGAAGGCGTCACCCATAGCGCTGGCGTGCCGACGGTGTGGCTTGCGATGTTCCAGCACCTCGATGCTGAAAAGGCAGCGGGGCGCCGCTATGACCTTGGCAAATTACAGCTGGTGACCATTGGAGGCACGGCGGCTCCCCACATGATGATTGAGCGGCTGATGACGCAGGGTGTGCGTGTCGCCCACGCTTGGGGCATGACGGAAACGTCGCCAATCGGAACCATGGGTGCGCCCATTCCGGGTTGGGATGAAATGACCATGGACCAACAAATTGATGTTGTATCCAAACAGGGCAAGATACCCTTTGGCGTTGAACTGCGCGTGATTGACAAGGATGGCAATGTCGCCCAGCGCGATGGCAAGACCGAGGGCGCGCTTCAAATCCGTGGACCCTGGGTCATCAAGCGCTATTTCAAGGCAGAGGCGGATGCGACCGATGCCGATCAGTGGTTCGACACCGGCGACGTTTCGGTGATCCACCCCGACGGCACGATGCAGATTACCGACCGGGTAAAAGACGTGATCAAATCGGGCGGCGAATGGATCAGTTCGGTTGAACTGGAAAATGCCGCTGTCGGATGCCCGGGCGTCGCACAGGCCGCAGCGATCGGTGTCTATCACCCGAAATGGGATGAACGGCCGATCATTGTTGCGGTGAAAAAGCCCGAGGCGGAAACGCTGACTGAAACGGACGTGATCGACTATCTTAAGGAGCGCATCGCCAAATGGTGGCTGCCCGATGAGGTGCACTTTGTCGACAGCATGCCAATTACCGGAACGGGCAAGATCCAGAAGGCGGAACTGCGCAAACAGTATAAGGATTACAAGCTGCGGAGCCTTGGCTGATGTCGGCCGAGGCACATGTCGATCCCACGCGCGAGGCATTCAACGCCTTCAAGGCGCTGCCGCGCGATGTACCGATCCAGATGCTCAACCTGCTCCGCTATCGCGACGTTGCCGCATATCCGGAGGGGCACGAAAATGCCGGCAAGGGCTGGACAGGCGCGCGCGCCTATCAGGAATATGGTAAAACCAGTGGGCCGATTTTCCAGCGCGTCGGGGGCTGCGTCGTGTGGCGCGGTGCCTTTCAGACCGTACTGACCGGCCCGGCAGACGAGCATTGGGACGCAGCTTTCATCGCGCATTATCCCAATGCCGGGGCGTTTTTGGAAATGGTCACCGATCCTGATTATCGTCTCGCGGTGGTCAACCGCCAAGCTGCGGTGCGAACGAGCCGACTTATTCGTTTTGCACCGATGGAAGGCGATTCCAGCAGCTTCGGTTGAAACTGCAACCTAAGGATTCGTTACCGACAAGGCTTTCAGATATTCATAAAGCGCGTCTACCTCTCGCGGCGTGAACTGGCTGTACCGTCCGCGTGCGACGCCGCTCATCAATTGCAATTCCCGATTACCCGCAGCCTTGCCGGTTTTCATGAGTTTGACGAAATCGGCTTTGTCATAGGCAGCAACCATACGGATATCAGGGCGCGGAGGCGCGCCAGGATAGGGAGTTCCGCCGCGCAGATCCATGCCATGACATTCCGCGCAAGTTGCGCGTGCGATGTAGCGGCCCAGTCTGTGCTGCGGGCCTGCATCTGGCGGAAAAGTGCCTGCTCTCAATTTCGCCTCGGCCGCACTTGATCTGTAGATGCCCTGCTTGATCTCTTTCAAAGCTTCTTCGAGCAATATTGGCCTCGGGTGGCTTTTCCCTGTTGGCGGCACACCTCTTAGATATGTGGTCAGCGCGACCAGATCAGTTTCGGACAATTCCGAGAACAGGAAGGAGGGCATATCCCACAATTCGTTTCCATCGTAACGATAGCCTTTTTGAAGGGCTCGGCGGAAAGCCGCGTCGTCATATTTTTTCATCTCTACCGACAGATTTGACGTCCAAACGATTGCAAAACCGGGTGCACTCCAATCTTTGCCCGCCAGATTTGAATCATGACAACCCGTGCAGCCGAGAACACCGGCAATACGTCGGCCGTGCGCTGCCTCGCTGTCTGATTGGTTGTCGAAACGGATAGCTTGCTGCTTTTGGGGGCTGCAGCCTGTCACAAAAGTGATTGCTAGCAAACATAACACAAATCTGTGCATTTTACTTCCCCCCAGCGGGAAGCGTAACATTAGGCAGACTGCGAGTATAGGGTGTCAGAACAGCGCCAGTTGTCCGTCGCAGCGGGGCGGAATGAACAGGTCGCTGCGCAATTCTATCCTTGTCTGGTTTAGTCCGGCCTTTCGCGCAGCGATTCTAAAACGGTTCCTGATCAAATCAGCCCAAGGTCCCGACCCGCGCATCCGCTGGAAAAAGTTCGGATCGTTGTCTCTGCCTTCACGGATTGAGCGAACAATCGACATAACCTTGCCTGCTCGGTCGGGAAAATGCACTTGCAGCCAATCCTGAAATAAAGGTGCGACTTCATGTGGCAAGCGCAGCGGGATCCAGCTTGCGGTTTTCGCACCAGCCTCTGCAGCGCGCTCAAGTATCGCCTCGATTTCATAGTCATTAATAGCAGGAATGATTGGCGCGACGTTGACATGCGTGGGGATGCCTGCGGTCGCCAGCTCTTTAATTGCCGCCAATCGCTTCTCCGGGCGAGGTGCGCGCGGTTCTAAAATCCGGTGCAAAGCTGGATCGAGCATCGTCACCGATACTGCTACCGCCACCAATCCTTTCGCGGCCATAGGTACCAACAGTTCCAGATCGCGCAGAACCCGGTCAGACTTTGTCGTGATAGTTAGCGGATGATTGGCCTCAGCCAGCACTTCGAGGCATTGCCGCATGATTCTCCATTCGCGTTCGATGGGCTGATAGGCGTCGGTGTTCGTGCCAAAAGCTATGGGTGTGGGCACATGCCCCCTGCGCCCGATTTCCTTACGCAGCAAGCTGGCTGCATCGGGTTTGGCGAATAAGCGGCTTTCAAAATCCAGCCCTGGCGACATGTCATGATAGGCATGGGTAGGCCGGGCATAGCAATAGATGCATCCATGTTCGCAGCCACGATAGGGGTTGACCGATTTGTCGAACGGGATGTCAGGAGATGTATTGCGGGCAAGGATGGATTTTGGACGTTCCGACGTCACTTGCGTTCTCAGCGGGGCAGTGCCTCCGTCAATCTCTACGCGTTCATCCAGCCAATCGCCATCCGCCTCCCGCGAATTCAGATTGAAACGCGAAGGAGAGGTGTTGGCGGGAGCGCCTCGTCCCGCCACAAAATCCGGGTAACAGCTTTTGGGCACCCGGAAAGGGTAACATCAAGATAGGAACAAATAAAGAACAATTATTGTTCGCGGAGCCGAGGCATCAGTTCAACGAAGTTGCACGGTTTATGACGGCTGTCGAGCTGGTGGACCAAGATCTTGGTCCAGCCATCTTTCACCGCACCGTTCGAACCCGGCAAGGCAAAAATGTAGGTACCCCGTGCCAGCACTGCGCAGGCGCGGCTCTGGACTGTTGAAGTGCCGATGGTTTCATAACTCAGCATCCGGAACAATTCGCCAAATCCAGGTATGTCTTTGCTCTTTACGCGGTCGAGCGCCTCGGGCGTGATGTCGCGTCCGGTCAGGCCGGTACCACCAGTCAAAATGACAACGTCGATATTGTCATCATCGATAAGCATATGCAGCCGCGCGACCAAGCGGGAGGTATCGTCTTGCTCGATCACGCGGTCAGCCAATTTATGTCCGGCCTCGACAATGAAATCAGCCAGAAGATCGCCACTGGTATCGTCCGCAAATGTGCGGGTGTCCGACACCGTGATCAACGCGATGTTAACTGGCTTGAAGCGCTTGGTTTCATCGAGCGGCAATGCTGCCTCCATTTCGTGGCGTGTTGCCCATGCGAACAGTGGCCACGCGGCCTTCCTTCGGGACAGTGGGCCATAAATATTGCGCAAGTCCCTTCATGCTGCCGCCATTCTTTCCGCGCTGAATTTCATACATCCAGTAGTTGCGCAGGATGATCGACACATAGCCGCGGGTTTCCCAATAAGGGATCGATTCTATAAACAGCAGTGGATCGCCATTGTCGCGGATTTCGCTATTCCAGCGCGTGACGGGGGCAGGTCCGGCGTTATAGGCAGCGATGACCTTCGGCAGCAGCCCTCCGGTCGCGTTCATGTCGCGTAATTTCTCGATATAGCTCTGGCCATATTCCAGATTGACCGAAGGGCGGTCGAGATCGCTCGCTGACAGGAAAGAGCCGCGCGCGCGCGCCATTTCCTGGGCGGTAGTTGGCTTTACCTGCATCAGGCCGCGCGCGCCCGCGCTGCTGATCACTGAGGTGCGGAAAGCGGACTCCTGCAGTGAGTGGGCATAAACCAGCGATGGGTCAATGCGCCAACCGCCAATTGGCGTCCAGTTCGGATAGGGATAGCGCATCATAGGATCGAGTTTCCCGCCCGATGGGCCATAATGCCCCATCCAAAGCTGCGTTGCGGGCAGATTCAACGCGCCTGCAATCTGGGCGAGTGCCGAATGTTGTTCGGGGTTGCCGATCTTGGCCTGATGGCGGAGCGCTTCGTCAGCAAGACTATTTTTGCCGATTGAAGCGAGCGTGACGGCAGTGCGGACATTTTCTTGCTGGCCCAGCTGCTTCCAGTTGGTCGAATGGTATCGCATCGTCTTGCTCGCGACCGGTTCCATACCCAGTGCTTCGCTTGCCAGCAGACCGTAAAAGGTTTCCTGAAGGCGGGCCGCTGCCTGAAGACGCGGTTGCACTTGTTGCGGTTGACGCGAAGCCATTGCCGCACGGCTGCTCCAGAATAGCGCAGCGCTACGTAGTTCGTCGTTATCGGCAGTGCGTGCGACCTTGTCGAAACTGGCAAACGCCTCGCGCTGGTCACCGAGACGCCAGCTAGCCAGACCATGTACCCATTGTGATTGGGTGGCCCAGGCTCCACCTGCTGCCATTGCCGTTGCGGCCAATCGGCGAGCGTTAGCGTCATCATTTTCGATATAGTAAGACCAGGCAACGCGATAACGCAGTTCGGTGAGGGCTTCGCTGTCGAGCGAAAGGCCTTGTTCGTTCAATAGCGCTTCCGCTTCAGTCGGATTGTCGGCCTTGATAAATTCCTGCAGCTTGGAGCGCAGGGCTGCTGCGCTTTGGTTGCTATCCGGCAGATCACGTTTGGGGGCGCTGCCAAGGAAGGAAAAACGGCGGGTGCCTGGTCGTACCGGCAGATCGGCGACGCCGCGCTTGATCGCCATTTTTTCGATCTGTTCGGCTTGCGGCAGCCAGGGGGCCTCTTCGAGCAGCGCCTGTAGTTGAGCCGCCTCTACTTTCGGGCTGCCCGCCGCCAGATATAGTTCGGCGCGTGCCATAGAAGTCATCGGTCCTTTGGGTGCAGCCTCAATCAATCGCGCTGCTTCCACCCAGTTCTTGCCGTCAATCGCAGCAAAGATGGCAGTATATGCCTGCTTGTCCTTGCTTGTCGGCATCGCGCCAAGTGCGTCAAGCGCATCGGGCGAGACCGCTTGGCGAACGCTATCGGCAGTCCCCGCAGACGCGGCTGTTGAAATGCCGAGCGCCGAAGCTGCCAGAATGAAGGATTTGCCCAGTTGCACGGTCTTGATCACTGCTGATCTTTCTGCACGATCCGCTGCAAATCCTTCCAAGCCTGCGCCTTCAAAACCGGGCGCGCGAGGAGGGTTCGCGGATGGAATGTTGCCACTGCGGTCAAAATGCCGCCATCTTGGTTAAAATCCGGTAAATTTGCGCGAGCCGACATCAGTTCTTCACCCAACAGGGCTTCGGACACCGCAGAGCCGAGCAGCAGCAACCTTCCTGGCTGCGCGACTTTGATCTGGTGGCGCGCAAAATCGCCAAGAATTGGCACGTCTTGCGGTGGTAGTGCGCCGCTCGCCGGGCGGCTGTGCGCAAGCGCTGCGAGGTGGACGCTTTGGGGTGCGTATCCGCAGGCTTTCAACATCGCCTGCAGCAATTGCCCAACGGGCCCGCTACCCAATTTTCCGGCCGCCAAATCTGCTTCTTCGGGGAAGTCAACAAGAACCATTAATTCGGGTGTTTGTACCGCATGAGGCGCTGCGCGAGCCGGGCTGTAGCCATTGCCGGGAAGCGATGCATCGCTGGCGATGACCTTTTGCAACGTTTCAAAATCGGTCGGCCAGTCTTTACGTACAGATATTGCCGCAACGGGGGCAACCGGCGACGGTGTTGCGCGCCTGATGGGTTCTTCCAGCTTTGTTGAAGGCGGGGCAGGCTCATCAAGCCAGTTGGTCGTCGCTTCACCGCACAGATAATCAACGCCGGCATCGCGCCACCAGCCGATAAAAGAGTCTGCGAGGATTTTTCCCCTGTCCTGCGGTGCGACCTGCATGTTTCGTATCAGTCACTGGTTGACGCGAAGGTCAATTGCTTGGCATGGCGAATCCTGTCAGTTGAGGCAAAATCGAGACAGCCCGATATCAGGGCAAAGGGAAGGATGAATTGCTATGAGCGAACGGGAGTCGATGCCCTATGATGTGGTGATCGTCGGTGGCGGTCCGGCAGGCCTATCTGCGGCCATTCGCCTCAAACAGATTAACCCTGAAACTTCTGTTTGCATCCTTGAAAAGGGGTCGGAAATCGGCGCCCATATCCTTTCTGGCGCGGTATTCGATCCCAAAGCTATCGACGAGCTGCTGCCGGACTGGAAAGATCAAGGCTGTCCGATGGCCGAAGTTCCGGTCACCGAAAACCACCACTGGGTGCTTTCGCGCGGTGGCCATATGGCGATTCCGCACCTTTTTACGCCGGGCTGGATGCACAACAAGGGCACCTACACAGGCTCACTCGGCAATCTGTGCCGCTGGCTGGGTACACAGGCGGAAAATCTGGGTGTCGAAATCTTTCCCGGTTTTCCGGCTGCCGAAATCCTCTACAATGACGATGGATCGGTGAAGGGCGTTGCGACCGGAGACATGGGTGTAGCCCGCGATGGCAGCCAAAAGCCAGATTATATGCCGGGGATGGAGTTGCACGCAAAATATACCCTGTTTGCAGAGGGTGCGCGCGGACATCTCACAAAGCAATTGAAATCAAAATATGATCTGGAACGCGATTGCCAGCCGCAGGTTTACGGCATCGGCATGAAGGAATTGTGGGATATCGAGCCTGAAAAACACAAGCCGGGCAGGGTAATCCACACCCAAGGCTGGCCGCTGTCTGAAACCGAAAGTTGGGGCGGGGGCTTCCTCTATCACCAGGCAAATGGTCAAGTGGCCTTGGGCTTCGTCGTCGCACTCGATTATACCAATCCGCACGTATTCCCGTTTGAGGAATTTCAGCGTTGGAAACAGCATCCCGAAATCCGCAAGATTTTGGAAGGCGGCAAGCGTGTGTCCTACGGCGCGCGTGCGATCAACGAAGGTGGCTGGCAATCGGTACCGAAGCTCGCCTTCCCGGGCGGCGCGCTGATTGGTTGCTCGGCAGGTTTCGTCAATGTTCCCCGTATCAAGGGCAGTCACACCGCGATGAAATCGGGCATGCTGGCGGCAGAAAGCATCTCGGCTGCGCTGGCGGCGGGCCGTGCGCATGACGAATTGTCGGATTATCAGGCCAATCTCAACGAAAGCTGGATCGCGACCGAGCTCAAGCTAGTGAAAAATGCCCAGCCTGCTGTCGCCAAATATGGCGAAACCTATGGTACAATCTTCGCAGGTATCGACATGTGGATGCGCACGCTGAAGATCGGCCTGCCGATCGAGATGAAGCATCATGCTGACAATGAATCACTTGGCCGCAAGGACCTGTATCAGCCCGTTAATTATCCAAAACCCGATGGCGTGATCAGCTTTGACCGGCTTTCCTCGGTGTTTCTGTCAAACACCAATCATGAGGAAGACCAGCCCTGCCATTTGCAGCTCAAAGACCCCGAAGTGCCCATCACGGTCAACCTCGCGCTCTATGATGCGCCGGAAACGCGCTATTGTCCGGCAGGTGTTTATGAAATCGTCGGTAAGGATGAAGGGCAACCGCGCCTTCAGATTAACGCGCAAAACTGTGTCCACTGCAAAACTTGCGACATCAAGGATCCGACGCAGAACATCAACTGGGTGACGCCCGAGGGCGGAGGTGGCCCCAATTATCCGAATATGTAAGATCCTTTCTGTTTCCGCGTTGCTGGCGATTGCCACGCCAGCCTCGGCGGCGCAGGAGGCGAGCGACATTTACTGGAATGCGCAGCGGCAGGAAATAACCGGCCGCGGTGATGAGGCGTTGAAGAGCTATGCGAAGCTGCTTGCGCGTAGCCCGGATAGCGAGGCAGCTGCTAACAACCTGTTGAATGCAGCCGTTCGTGAAGGGAGCTTCATCGACGCACTAGCTGCCGTGAAGGCGGCCCAACGGGCGAAACAGGCAGACAGTGATGCGCCGCTTTTGATACTTGCCGATGCCTTTCGCCGGAAAAAGTTGGGTGAAGCGGATCGCACATTGACTGATCTGGAAGCAGCAGGCGATTTTGCCTTCATGATGCCGATGCTCAAGGGCTGGTTGAATGTTGCGCAAGGGCGCGATTCCGGCGTCGATGCAAGCACATTCCAGTCATCTGGACTCACCGCCTATTACAGCGATGACCAGCTGATTTACTTCGATCTTGCCGAACGAAATATTGCGCAAGCCAAATTACGACTGCGCAATTTCAGGGGTTATGATGAGCCGCATGGCCGCTTCCTTGCCGGGCACGCCATGGGGGAGTTTTCGCGCAACGGGGATGCTGAGTTCGCATCCGCGCTGGGGCGACAAATCGGTCTGGATGCGGGCAATTATGCAACGCCACCGGTGACTCCAGAACTAGGGCTGGCAATGCTGTTTGCCCGGCTTGGATTGGCGCTTGGCGAACAGGGGCAGCCGCAGAAAGCACTGTACTTCGCGCGTATCGCCAACTGGATTGCGCCGACCAGCGATGCTGCCAAATTGTCCCTGGCGGAATTGTTTGACCAGCACGAGCTGGATGCGAAGGCGTCTATGCTACTGAAAGCGATTGCGCCAACTTCGCCTTTCTGGACGCAGTCCATTGTCAACCAAACCCAATTGGCGGCTGCGCCCGCACAGGCGGTCGCAATTGCCCGGGCGGCTTCGGAGATGCAGCCTGCTTCGTCGCAACTGAAACTGCTCTACGCGCAAACGCTTGAAAAGGCAGAAAAGCGAGATCAGGCCATAACAGTATATCGCAGTCTGCTTGCTCAGGATGCGGGAGGAGCAAATGGGCCAAGGCGCGCGGTCTACCTGCTCTTGCTCGCGTCGGCCCTCGATGCAAATGGCGATTGGGACAGCGCCCGAAATGCATTGGAGGATGCGGCTGTTCTTGACCCCAAAAACGCGCAAATCCTGAACTATCTGGGATATTCACTGCTCGAACGACGGATTGACGTCACACGAGGGTTCGACCTTGTTTCGAAGGCACACCAACTCGCGCCACAATCCGCTGCGATCACGGACTCGCTGGGCTGGGCGCATTTCCTGCGTGGCGAAACCGACGCGGCGATACCGTTGCTCGAACGCGCGGTTAAGGGTGCTATTGCTGATGTGGCGATCAACGAACATCTGGGCGATGCCTATTGGGCCAGCGGACGGCGGACAGAAGCGCGTTTCGCCTGGAAGGCTGCGGCGCTGGCTGCCGAAGGTAATGTGGCAGAGCGTTTGACCAGAAAAATCGACTTTGGCTGGACCAAAGAGACGGCGGCACCCTGATCCGATGCTGTTGAGCGAAACCGCCTACGCCAAAATCAACCTTGCGCTTCATGTCCGGCAGCGGCGCGAGGATGGCTATCATGAACTAGAGACGCTTTTTGCTTTTGCGGAAGATGGCGACCTCTTGACGGCGGAGCAGGCAGATACAATCGCGCTTACGATTGCCGGGCCGTTTGCCAAGGGTTTGGAGGTCGATGACACCAATTTGGTTCTGCGCGCTGCAAAGGCGCTGCAGGTGGCCAGTGGGACGGGTCAGGGGGCGACAATCAGGCTCGACAAGCGCCTGCCTGTTGCTGCCGGTATTGGCGGTGGTTCGGCTGACGCCGCCGCCGCGTTACGCCTCCTGACGCGTCTCTGGGGTGTCGCTATTCCCGATGCAGCGATGCAGGAAATCGCAGTCCGCCTTGGCGCAGATGTTCCGGCATGCCTGCAGTCGCAGACCGTTTTCGGTAGTGGCGTCGGTGAAAAGCTTACCGCATTAGATGTCCACGACATCACTGGCGCACCGATCCTGCTCGTCAATCCTTTGAAGCCCTGTCCGACCGGTCCTGTGTTCAATGCCTGGGATGGTGTCGATCGCGGCGCACTGGATGTGCAGGACTGGCGGCATGCCCGCAATGATCTGGAGGCGCCGGCGATCGCATTGGTTCCAGAAATTGCTGAGGTGATTGCTGAGCTTAAGGTTCAACCGGGCGTCACTTTTGTGCGCATGTCAGGTTCCGGTGCGACTTGCTTTGCGCTGTTCGGGTCGTTGGATGACAGAGACAGGTCTGCACAGACCATATCGGCATCGAGGCCGAACTGGTGGTTGCTGCCGACGGTGCTGCGATGAATGACGCTTGGAACCTGATTGGTGAACCCGAGGCGGGCGGTATCCTGATTGTCAGTGATCATGCGTCGAACCGCATTCCGGATGATATCGATCTGGGCATCGATCCGGTTTTGCTGAACCAGCACATTGCCATCGACATAGGCGTTGCAGGCGTGGCTGAAATCATGTCAGAAAGTGCGGGCTATGCTGCCTTTCTCGGCAATGTCAGCCGCCTTGTTTGCGATTTCAACCGGGAGGAGCATCAGCCTGCGGCGATTCCGATCGCCAGCGATGGACATGCGATCCCGGGAAACGCCCTTGACCATGAAGCGCATGAGGCGCGCCTCAATTGCTTCTTCCGGCCCTATCATGCAAAACTCGCCGAACTGCTGGAACAGCATCGGCCCGCATTAATCCTTTCGCTGCACAGCTTCACTCCACAATTGGAAAGCCATCCAGAGCAGAAACGGCCGTGGCAAATTGGCGTTTTGTACAATGAGGATGACCACGCAGCGCGGATTGCCATTCCCTTGCTTGAGGCGGAGGGCCTGTGCGTCGGCGACCAGCAACCCTATTCCGGCAAACTGCTCAACGCGACGATGAACCGCCATTGCGAAGCTCATGGCAGGCCCTATCTGGGCATCGAAATCCGGCAGGACCAGATTGGAGACGGAACGGGGCAGTCTATCTGGGCAGAACGCCTTGTGCGGATTTGCAACGAAGTGGCGTTGAAACTGCGGGCTTAGCGCTGTAAGGCGCATGCAAACGCCCTGTTGGCGAAATAATATTACAGGAGTCTCCCTCATGCCCGCCCTTCGTTCGCGCACCTCAACCCATGGCCGTAATATGGCAGGCGCGCGCGGGCTTTGGCGCGCAACGGGCATGAAGGATAGCGACTTCGGCAAGCCGATTGTTGCGGTGGTCAACAGCTTCACCCAGTTCGTGCCGGGGCATGTCCATTTGAAGGACCTCGGCCAGATGGTCGCGCGTGAAATTGAAGCTGCAGGCGGCGTTGCCAAGGAATTCAATACCATCGCCGTCGATGATGGTATCGCCATGGGGCATGACGGGATGCTCTATTCCTTGCCAAGTCGCGATCTGATTGCCGACAGCGTCGAATATATGGTCAACGCGCATTGCGCCGACGCGATGGTTTGCATTTCCAACTGCGACAAAATTACGCCCGGCATGTTGATGGCTGCGCTGCGCATCAACATTCCCGTGGTGTTCGTCTCCGGCGGGCCGATGGAGGCGGGCAAGGTCATCCTGAAAGGCAAGGAAGTTGCGCTCGATCTTGTCGACGCGATGGTTGCCGCTGCCGACGAAAAATATAGTGACGAGGAAGTCGCAACTATCGAACGGTCGGCTTGCCCGACCTGCGGTTCCTGTTCGGGCATGTTTACCGCCAATTCGATGAACTGCCTGACCGAGGCGCTGGGGCTTTCGCTTCCCGGTAATGGCTCGACACTTGCGACCCATGCTGACCGAAAGGCGTTATTCCTGCGTGCAGGTGAACTCGCGGTCGAGCTATGTCGCCGCTATTATGAGCAGGACGACGAGAGCGTTCTGCCGCGCAATATCGCGACATTCGAAGCCTTCGAAAATGCGATGAGCCTCGACATTGCCATGGGCGGCTCGACCAATACCGTGCTCCACCTGCTGGCCGCCGCTTATGAGGCAGGGGTTGATTTCACCATGACCGATATTGACCGGCTGTCACGGAAAGTGCCCTGCCTGTCAAAGGTCGCACCGGCCAAGCAGGACGTTCATATGGAGGATGTCCACCGCGCCGGCGGCATCATGTCGATCCTTGGGGAATTGGATCGGGCCGGACTGCTGCATACGCATCTGCCAACCGTTCATAGCCGCACAATGGGCGATGCGCTGAATCAGTGGGATATTTCGCGCACCAACGATCCGGATGTGCAGAATTTCTTTAAGGCAGCACCAGGCGGCGTGCCAACGCAAACCGCCTTCAGCCAATCACGCCGTTGGGACGAGCTTGATCTGGACCGCGAAGGCGGCGTGATCCGTTCGGCCGAACACGCCTTTTCGAAAGATGGTGGCCTGGCTGTGTTGAACGGTAACATCGCGCTTGATGGCTGCATCGTGAAAACGGCAGGCGTGGATGAAAGCATCCTGAAGTTTACGGGCCCCGCCAAGGTCTATGAAAGCCAGGACGCGGCGGTAACCGCGATTTTGACCGGCCAGGTCGAGGCTGGCGATGTCGTTGTCATCCGCTATGAGGGCCCGAAAGGTGGTCCGGGAATGCAGGAAATGCTCTACCCGACCAGCTATCTGAAATCGAAGGGATTGGGCGCCGCCTGCGCGCTGCTGACCGACGGGCGCTTTTCAGGAGGCACGTCCGGGCTTTCGATCGGCCACGTCTCGCCGGAGGCTGCTGAAGGCGGCACGATCGGGCTTGTCGAAAATGGCGACCGGATCGAAATCGACATTCCAAACCGCACCATCCATCTGGCGGTCAGCGATGACGAACTGGCCAAACGCCGTGCGGTGCAGGATGCCAAGGGCTGGCAACCGGCGAAGGAACGCCCGCGTAAAGTCTCGGTTGCCTTGCAGGCCTATGCAGCGATGACCACCAGCGCAGCGCGCGGAGCGATCCGCGATGTTTCGCAACTGGTATCAAAGCCACGCGGATAGAGAGCAGCAAAGCAGGGTTAATGCTCTAGGCTTGGGCACAGCTTGCAGCCTATAGGACAGCCATGACTGTTTCCGCGCGTTTCCTTTTCATTGCCACGGCCACCAGCCTGACATTGGCTGCCTGTGGCGATGGTGCACCTGCTAGCGGGGTTGAAGGTTTTGCCGAGGCTGACCGCATCGAATGCGCGCTCGCCGGTTCAACCAAATTCGAACGGGTGTGCGCCACCGAAACCATGCCTGGTGAAAAGGGCAAGATGCTGGTGGTGCGTCATCCCGATGGCGGGTTTCGCCGTTTCAACATCCTCACCGACGGCCGCGGGCTGGCACCTGCAGACGGTTTCGATGAAACCGGTATCAAGATCCTTGGTGGTGGAATGATCGAGGTCAACTCGGGCGACGATATCTACCGCTTGCCTGCCGATATCAAATCATCCGGGCAGAAATAGACCGCCAAGCTTGCTTCTGCCTGCGTGCGAAGGCAAGGCGCATAGCGTGAACGATAGCAGCGAAATCATCCGTATAGCCTCACGCGGCGACGGCGTTACCGCAGACGGGCGGCATGTGCCTTTCGCAGCCCCTGGTGATTGCCTTAATCCCGGTGGCGGATTGATCCATGGCCCGCACCATTCGGAGCCTCCTTGCCCGCATTTTCAATTATGTGGTGGATGCCAGTTGCAGCATTTGGACGATGAGACGCTCAAGACGTTCGTGCAGGATCGCATCGTCCACGCCCTTGTGGCGCAGGATATCGATCTGCCAGAATTCATGCCGGTGCATATCTCTCCACCGCATAGCCGGCGCCGGGTAGCGGTACGATCAGCTTGGGCAGGCAAGCAATTTCAGCTCGGCTTCAGCTCGGAAAAAAGCCACCGCATTGTCGATTTGAAGCAATGTGACATCATGGCGCCGGAACTGTTTGCGCTACTGCAACCGTTACGGGCTTTTCTCGCCCCCCGCATCGGGCCAAAGCGCAATGTGGAAATCAAGCTGGCGCTGGTTGATCAGGGCGTCGATGTCTTGATCGAGAATTGGTCGCCGGAGGGTCTGGAAACGCATGAGGCGATGACGGCCTTTGCAACCGCCAATCATCTGGCACGGCTCTCCACAGACGATGGATATGGCCCGACAACCTATTGGGAGCCCGAACCGGCGACAGTTACGCTGGGTGGGATTGCTGTTGTCTATCCGCCTTATGGCTTTCTGCAGGCAACGCGCGATGGGGAGCAGGCTTTATCCATGGCCGTGCAGGAGGTGATTGGAGACGCAAAGCTTGTGGCCGACCTGTTTTCAGGGCTGGGTACTTTTGCCTTCGCGGTCGCGCAGGGCCGAAAGGTGTTCGCGGCTGAAGCGGAGCGGGCGGCCTTGCTTGCAATGAAGGCCGCCGCAGGCAAGGCAGGATTGCAGCTGTTTGCCGAGCATCGCGACCTTTTCCGGCGGCCTTTGACGCCGGCAGAACTCAATCGCTTTTCCGCAGTGATCCTTGATCCGCCGCGGGCTGGTGCGCGTGAACAGGTTGCCGAACTGGCAAAATCAGATGTCTCGAAGATCGTCTATGTAAGCTGCAACCCATCCAGCTTTGCACGCGATGCAAAGACTTTGATTGCTGGGGGCTTCAGGATTCAGCGGATATGGCCTGTCGGGCAATTTCGCTGGTCAACCCATGTCGAACTGGCGGGCGAATTCACCCGCCAGTGACGTTCAAATCAATGAAATACGGCGATTATGGCATGCAGCACCAATGCCATCAGCGCGAGCGATGACAGGGCAAACAGCAGGAAGCGCACGGCAACCTTGTTTACCAGCGAATGCCACAGGCTATGTGCGATGCGAAGGCCAACATAGGCCCAAGCGATAGTGGCGTTGAGGCCATCACCCTGACCAATTATCGCGAGCAGCAGCGCAACTGCGTAGAACACCGTCGGCGCCTCGTGCAGGTGATTATAGTTATGTGCTTTCCACTGGATATTGCCCGGCAATAGCCCTTCCAATTTGGCACTTGTCCAACCGACATCTGCCCCTTCACTGTTATCCTTGGGCAGTTTGTTGATTGCAGGGATGCGCGTAGCGTACATCCATATCCACATCAGCATCGTCCAGCCCGCGAGCACCGCGACCGGCTTCAATATTTCGGCATGTTCCATGGAATCTCCTCCCGTTCTGTTATCAAAGCGTTGCCATCAAGTCGTTTACTGCAAGCACGACCAGACACACGGTCGACAGCGCAAATATTGAAAAACGGACCATCACCTTGTTGACGACCGCCTGATAAACCGAATGGATGATGCGTAAGGCAACATAGGCCCATGTAAATTTCACCATCAGCGGTGTGGCCGCCTGCGATATGTGCAGGATGAAAACCACCGCATAAAAGATAGTCGGCTGCTCCATAAGGTGCGCATAATTGTGCGATTTCCACGCGGCAGTGCCGAGCATCGGATCGATATCCTGTCCGCGCAGTCCGGGTGCAGGCGGCTCCTTGCTTCCCAATTTTGCAAGCGTGCCAAAGCGGGCAATGGCCAACCAGCCAAGCATTACCAATGACCAAGCAACCAATACGGCCGCAGGCGCGAGTATCGTTGTATCCATAAGAAAACCCTCCCCGTTTTCGACGACGGGGAGGGTGCTTCAACCTGTGTAAATTGTCAAATGCAACTTATTGTGCGGATCGCTTGCCGATGTGGTGGACATTGCCCAGATCATTGGCAGCGATGCGCGCGTAGAGGCTAGCCATTGGCTCATCCTCAACCACAAAGTCTTCGGTTTCGCCGAAACCGTTGAATTCGGTCCGCATGGCGCAGCCATAGGCACCCAACATCCCTACTTCGATATAGTCACCGGCCTTCACGTCGGCGGGCAACAGGAATGGACCGGCCATATAGTCCATATCGTCGCATGTCGGTCCGTAGAAGGCGAACTCGCTTATCTCGTCGCTGCCGCTTTCGCGCATCAACTCGACCGGGAAGCGCCAGCCGACATGCGCTGCATCGAACAACGCGCCATAGGCTCCGTCGTTTATGTAAAGCTCATTGTCGCGACGCTTTTCGACCTTCACCAACAGCGAAGCATATTCGGCGCACAGCGCACGCCCCGGCTCGCACCAAAGCTCTGCCGAGTAGCTGATCGGCAAATCTTCGAACGTGCGGTGGATCGTTTCGAAATAGGCTTCGAGCGGCGGCGGTTCCATGCCCGGATAGACCGAGGGAAAACCACCGCCGACGTCGACGATATCGACCGTCACCGATGCTTCGACGATTGCCGCGCGCACTTTCTCCATCGCTTCCGCATAGGCCAGCGGCGTCATCGCCTGACTGCCGACATGGAAAGCAATGCCAAGGCTATCCGCTGCCTGACGGGTCGCGACCAAAAGATCGGCAACTTCGCTGGGCTCGGCACCGAATTTGGCGGCAAGGCTGAGCTTTGCATGATCCGAGGACACACGGATGCGCACGCACAGTTCCAGATCAGCCGCCGCAACGCCGTCAGTCGCGGTTGCACGAACGATCTTCTCGAGCTCTTCATGGCTGTCGAGGCTGAAGGTGCGCACACCATGATTGTGATAGGCCTGCGCAATCGCACGCTCCGATTTCACCGGATGCATGAAGCACAGCGTCGCATCGGGCAGGAATTTGTGCACGAGACGCACCTCGCCGAGCGAGGCAACGTCATAATGCGTGATTCCGGCCGCCCAGAGCGTTTCAAGAAGCGCGGGCGAGGGATTGGCCTTTACAGCATAGAGCGAGCGGCCCGGAAACTTCTCGACAAAGAAGCGGGCGGCGCGCGTCGCAGCATGCGGGCGTAGGAGTGTTACGGGCTCGTCCGGGCGCAGGGCGCGGACTAGGGACGCAGCATCAGGATAGTTGTGCAACTCAAGGGACCCCCAATAGTCTGTTAAACCGATAAAATGCGAACAAGGCTGCCTTGCGGTTATTGGAAGTCCCCCTGGGGCAGCGGAGGGTGCCTATATGATTCGGGGGGGCAGATGTAAAGAAAAAACGATGCCGTTTTTGTCGACCTAGCCAGCGGCCAAGCGATCCATCACCTCGGTTGTTGTGCTGATATTCCTCAGCAAACGTCCATCCCGAAAATTCACGCCTTTGCAAAGAACTTCGGAAAGGATGTAATATGGCGTGCCTGAGGCAATCGGAACTTTCTTGGTTGCAAACATCGTTGAAACCATTTTTTTGTCTGCGCCGTAATATACTACATTTTCGTAATAATATTCCGGATCTGAACATTTCAGGTGGAAATCCTCCAACACATAACTGACCGCCTTGTCCCCTAAAGGAACGGCAGCTTTGGTGTATGTGATGAGTGTGCCCTTGAAGGACTTGTCAGCTTCGTTCCAGGCCAAGTCCGACTGGTCCCAGGCAATGCCTCCCTGTGCATTTGTTGCGTACATCCAAGTGTGGCCGGATTGCGCTGAAGCGGCCGAAGCGAACAGTCCAATGAACGCCAAAATGTTGATCAAAATGTAACGCATGCCCCGAACTGCCCTTAGGTAGTCAGGACAATCTATCGCGGAATTCGGTCCAGTCAAACTCCCGCACACAGCGCAGTTCGTCGCTGTCGCTGTTCCATAGCCAGATTGAGGGCAGGGGGACGCCGTTGAAAGTGTTGGTTTTCACCATCGAATAATGCGCCTGGTCAAGGAACGCGAAGCGTTGGCTTGCTTCCATTGCGACCGACAGGCGGTAATCGCCGATGATGTCTCCTGCGAGGCAGCTTGGGCCACCGAGCCGAATTGCCGGGCCTTCTGACCGTTCGCCCAGCATTGCCGGACGATAGGGGGCCTCAATCACGTCGGGCATGTGGCAGGTCGCGCTGATGTCCGTGATACCGATCGGCATGCCGTTGTCAAAAACATCGAGCAACTCGCCGACCAATATCCCGGCATCGAGCGCAATAGCCTCGCCGGGCTCAAGATACACATCGCAGCCGGTTTCGGCGCGAACGGTTTTGATGAATTCGACCAGATCGTCGCGCTGATAATCGGCGCGGGTGATATGATGGCCTCCGCCGAAATTGAGCCATTTCAACTGACTGAAATAGGGTGCGATCTTGGGCTTCAGGCTCTCCCATGTGCGCTTTAGTGGCAAGAAATCCTGCTCGCAGAGCGAATGGAAATGGATCCCCGAAACGCCCTGCAAATGCTCTGGCCGCAATTGGCTGACAGGGAATCCCAGTCGCGAATGTGGGGAGCAGGGGTCGTATTTAGCAACCTCACCCTCCGCATGCTCCGGATTGATGCGCAGGCCGACATCGACACTGTCATCGATATATGCGGCAAAACGCCTATGCTGCGCGGGCGAGTTGAAGATGATGTGATCGGATATGGCAACAATCTCTGCCATGTCGGCAGCCTTGTAACCGGCGCAATAAGTGGCAATCTCGCCCTTGTAATGATCACGCGCCAAACGCGCTTCCCACAGCCCGCTGGTGCACACGCCATCGAGATATTCACCAACGACATCGGCCAGCGACCACATCGAGAAGGCCTTGAGCGCCGATAAAACCTTAGCGCCTGAACGCGCCTTCACCTCGGCGAGAACAGCCAGGTTCCGCCGCACGGCGATTTCGTCCACCACAAAGGCAGGCGTCGGCACGCGGTTAAGGTCAAATCGGGCAAAGGCCCCGGGATCTCCGGCTCTGGTTTCCATTTTTTCTGTCCTATATTTTGTTTCGCGCAGAGACGCAGAGATTCGCAGAGGCCGCAGAGAGTTATTCTGGTTTGTGGTCGTTGACCATTCTTCGAATGCCCTCTTTCATCGTTCCGCCCGAGAAATTTAGAAGCAGCCCTACGGGCTGTTTCAATATCCTCAAATACGTCAGCAGCTGCTTTGCATGTGCCTTGCTGAGCTGTTCGACCGCTTTGATCTCAAGGACAAGCTTGTCTTCAACAAGAATATCGATTCTGAACGCCGCCTCAAAGCATTGGCCATCAAACACCAAAGGCACCGGCACTTGCCGGGCGACTTTCAACCCTCTGGCCTCGAGCCGTCCTGCAAGGATCGACTCATATACAATCTCAAACAGTCCCGGCCCAAGTTCACGATGGATCGCAATAGCCTCATCGACGACGATAGCACTCATCTCATCAATGTGCATCGCAACCCCTCTGCGGTCTCTGCGTGATCTCTGCGTCTCTGCGCGAAACCAAAAACCTTAAAAACCCAAAGGCCCATCCAGTTCCTTCACTTGCCATGGCAGACCATGCTGGTTGAGCATCTCCATGAACGGATCGGGGTTGAACTGCTCCATATTATACACGCCATGCCCGCGCCACAGGCCCTTCACGATCAGCGCAGCGCCAATCATAGCGGGAACACCGGTGGTGTAGCTGACCGCCTGATTGCCGGTTTCGGCATAGGCGTCTTCATGGTCGCAAATGTTGTAAATGTAGAGCGTCTTTTCCTTGCCATCCTTGCCGATACCGGTGGCAATGCAGCCGATGTTGGTTTTGCCCTTGGTTGTGGGGCCAAGGCTGGCGGGTTCAGGCAAAACGGCCTTCAGGAATTGCAGCGGGATGATTTCGACGCCCTGATATTTGACCGGATCAATGCGGGTCATGCCGACATTCTGCAGCACGGTCAGGTGCTTGATATATTCATCGCCAAAGGTCATCCAGAAACGGATGCGCTTGATCTCCGGTAGGTGCGTTTTCAGGCTTTCGATTTCCTCATGATACATGAGGTACATGTTCTTCGGGCCGACAGCCTCAAAGTCGAAGCTCTGCTTCACCGACATGGGCGGGGTTTCCACCCAGTCGCCATTTTCCCAATGGCGTGCGACTGCAGTCACCTCGCGAATGTTGATTTCGGGGTTGAAGTTGGTGGCAAAGGCCTGACCATGGTCGCCGCCGTTACAATCGAGGATGTCGAGCGTGTCGATGCGCTCGAAATGATGCTTCTTCAAATAGGTGGTGAACACGCTGGTCACGCCTGGGTCAAAACCCGAACCCAGCAGCGCCATCAGCCCTGCATCCTTGAAGCGATCCTGATAGGCCCATTGCCAGTGATATTCGAACTTGGCCTCATCCTTCGGCTCATAATTCGCGGTATCCATATAATGTACGCCAGCGGCAAGGCAGGCGTCCATGATCGCGAGATCCTGATAGGGCAGGGCAAGATTGACGACGAGCGCAGGCTGGACCTTTTCAATCAGGCGGGTCAGCGCAGGTACTTCTTCAGCATCGATTTCATAGGTGTCCACTACGACGCCGGTGCGTTCCTTGACCGACGCGGCAATCGCATCACACTTGCTCTTGGTGCGGCTCGCGAGGCTGATGTGCGTAAAAATATCGGCGTTCATCGCCATCTTGTGCACCGCCACCGAGCCGACGCCGCCTGCGCCGATTACCAAAACCCTGCTCATCTGTTACGTCCTTCGACAAAGATTCGTTATGGCGACGGCATATAGAGGGCTTTGATGACAGAACAAGAATTGCGCGATCCCAAACGATCGCCCAGTCGCGAAGGCGTGCTGCGGGCGATGGCCAAAGTCGCCGAGATTTTGCCGCCAACGCCGCTATTGCCGCTGGAAGCGGATGGACGAACGCTGTGGTGCAAGGCCGAAATGCTGCAGCCGATTGGCGCGTTCAAGATCAGGGGTGCGTGGCATCGGATTTCGGACCTCAGCGATGAAGAGCGCCAACGCGGCGTCGTGGGTGTTTCCAGCGGCAACCATGCGCAGGGGGTGGCCTGGGCGGCAAGGCGCCTCGGGATTCCAGCCATAATCGTGATGCCGGAAAATGCACCCAAGGCGAAGATTGAGGCAACACGAGCGCTGGGGGCCGAGGTTGTGCTGTACCAGCGACCGGGGCAGGATCGCGACGCGATTGCTGCGGAATTGGTTGCGCGATCGGGTGGAACCTTGGTGCATGCCTTTGGCGATCCCTGGGTAATCGAAGGGCAGGGGACTTTGGGGCTGGAAGCCGAGACGCAGCTCAAGGCGCGCGGCATAGGCGGCCCGATCCATCTCATATCCTGTTGCGGTGGTGGCGGGCTTTCGGGCGGACTGGCGCTGGCCTGCCCCGAAGCAACGCTGTCAATTGCTGAACCTGAAGGTTGGGATGATGTAATCCGGTCACTGGCTGCGGGCGAAATTGTCTCGGTTGCGGATCAGCATCATCCTACGCCTTGCGATGCGTTGCAGACCCCCCGGACTTATCCGATCAACTTCGATATCCTCAAAAAGCGGGTATCAAGCAGCGCGGTCGTCACACCCGCAGAAATAGCTGCGGCGATGCGGCTCGTATTCGAAAAACTGCATCTTGTCGTCGAACCGGGCGGTGCAGCGGCTTTGGCGGCGGTGCTTTCAGGTAAACTTGAACTTGTGGCGACGCCGGTCGTCACGCTGTCGGGTGGTAATGTCGATTGGGACACCTATCAGAACATGGTTGGAGGTGTCGCATGAGCGATTTTGTCAACGCTGCAACGCAAAGCCACGCCGAAGTCAATCGCACGCTGTCTTTGGCTTTTCACACCGATCCCGCACTTTCCTATATTTTGAACGATGATGCGATGCGTCGCCAGCGTTTACCAATACTCTTCGACTTGCTGGTTGAGGACGATGCGCAGTCCGGGCGTGTGGTTCATTCAGCCGGCCACGAAGCTGCCGCGCTTTGGCGAGCGCCCGGCAAAGCCGAGAGCGAACCGGGACCGATGCTGAGCGAATTGTGGTCAATGCTGAAGATTTTCGGTCTGGCTTTACCGCGTGCGCAACGGGTGGTGGAAGGCATCGATCGCAACCGGCCCAAAGGTGATTTCTGGTACCTCCACTTTGTCGGCGTGCGACCCGAATTTCAGGGCAAGGGCTGGGGCGGTCGCATCATTCGCGAAGGGCTGGCGCGTGCCGATGCCGAGGGGCTGCCAAGTTGGCTCGAAACCGCGACGCCAGAAAATGTGCCGCTCTACCAGCGGCTCGGCTTTGTTATCCAGTGCGAGTGGGATGTGCCCAAAGGCGGACCCCATTTTTGGGGGATGATGCGGCAGCCGTCGTCAACCTGAGCTACGCAGAACAGTCCTGAAACTGTAACCAAAGCGGCATCGTTGCGTCACATGCGCGCGCTAAGCAATCCCGACCGTTCGGGAGAATCGCATGTCCATTTCGCGTAGTGCCAAGATTGAAGCAGCGGTAATCCGCGATGCCGCCCCGCAAAAGCAGAAGCTGCTCGACCGCGCGTTCGCCTTTGCTTTTCGCGGTTTGGTCTATGCGCAAATTTGGGAAGATCCGGTGGTCGATATGGAGGCGCTCGATATCCGGCCCGGAAACCGTGTCGCGACGATTGCCAGCGGCGGATGCAACGTTCTTTCCTACTTGATCACTGACCCTGGCGAAATCGTAGCGGTCGATCTGAATACCGCACATGTCGCGCTCAACCGGTTAAAGGTTGCAGCCCTTCAGCGGTTGCCGGATTATGCGCATTTCCGCCGCTTCTTTGCCGATGCCGATACGCCAACCAATTCGCGCACCTATAAGGCGCATATTCGCGATCATTTGGACGATACCAGCCGGCGCTATTGGGAAGGGCGCGACCTTGTTGGCAGGCAGCGCATAAGCGGCTTTTCGAAGGGTCTCTATCGAAAGGGCCTGCTGGGCAGCTTTATTGGTCTCGCACATGCGGTCGCAAAACTTCATCGTGTCGACCCGGAAATCCTGCTGAAAGCGACTTCGATCGAAGAACAGCGGCGGATTTTTGACAAAAGATTTGCGCCAATTTTCGATCGCAAATTCGTCCGTTGGTTGACCGATCAGCCCGCATCACTCTTCGGTCTGGGCATTCCGCCAGCCCAGTTCGATGCCTTGGCTGGTGGGAAAAGGATGGCTGATGTCCTGAAGGAGCGGCTGCAGAAACTGGCTTGCGGCTTTGACTTGGACGACAATTATTTCGCCTGGCAGGCATTTGGCCGGGGATATGGCAAACAGAGCAATGCGCCGCTGCCGCCCTATCTGCAGCAGGGCAATTATGACCAGATCAAGGAGCGGGCGGGACGCATCGATATCCGTCACGCCAATCTGGTCGAGATGCTGGCGCAATCAGAGGCAGAAAGTTTTGATCGCTATGTTCTGCTCGACGCGCAGGACTGGATGGATGACACCCAACTGAACCAATTGTGGTCAGAAATCACACGGACTGCACGCCCCGGCGCCCGTGTGCTGTTTCGGACGGCTGCCGTGCCAAGCCTGTTGCCCGGCCGCGTATCAGACGCGCTTCTTGATCTCTGGGAATATCGTGTCGAGCAGTCGCTCGACTTCACCCGCAGGGACCGATCGGCAATTTATGGCGGCGTGCATCTATACATTCTCAAGGACTGAATATGGCGACGACTTTTGGCAACGACCATGCAGGTCTGATGGACAATATCTATCGCGGGCAGCGGCACATCTATGACGTTACCCGCAAATATTATCTGTTGGGACGTGACCGGCTGATCGATGGTCTGGATGTGCCGCATGGTGGAACAGTGCTTGAAATTGGCTGCGGCACCGGACGCAATCTGATCAAGATTGCCCGGCACTGGCCAGAATGCCGTCTATACGGACTCGATATCTCGTCCGAGATGCTCAAATCGGCAGAAGTCAATATCCGCCACTCTGCAATGGGGGAGCGCATCCAGATGGCGCAGGGCGATGCTACCGGCTTTGACTCATATGAACTTTTTGGCCGCCGCCGTTTTGATCGGATCGTGTGTAGCTACTCATTGTCGATGATACCTGATTGGCAAGCGGCGGTACGCTGGGCGCTCACGCTGCTTGCACCGCAAGGAAGCTTACACATCGTTGATTTCGGGATGCAGCAGGATATGCCAAAGGCATTTCGCGCCCTGCTATTCCGCTGGCTGCAGATATTCCATGTGGCGCCAAGGGACGACATGGCCGAATATGCGGATGCGCTGGCTCGTACGCTACAATTGGATTTCAAATGTGAGAAGCTGTTCCGAGATTACAGCCGCATTATCACCATAGGATAGGCAGCAGGCCAGCGAAGGGTCAGTTTGGCCGCTTCGCGTGTCGGGCGATATATCCGACATAGTCAGCCTTGCCGAGCGGGATTCCGGCTTTGCGCAGGATCGAATAGGCCGCCATCAGATGAAAATAGAATTGGGGTAGCGACCAATCGCGGACATATTCCGCTGCCGACATTTCGAATGCCATACCGTTGGGCAGGTCAAAAGAAACGGGCGTGTCGTCAGAAATAAATCCGTCAGCACGGGCATTTTTGATCAATTCGCGAGTTTCGCTGATATGCGCGCGCGCGTCAGCTAAGCTGGTGTGATCGCTGTCCTGCGTGGCAATCGATGTGCCGGTCAACCGGTTGAGCGTGTTGACGACCTGTTGCGTCGTGAAACGGACCTGTGTTGCAAGAGGATACATGTCATCGGCAAGCTTCTCAGTGATCAGAGCTTCGCCACGTGGATCGACTTCGGCCTTCGCCAACATATGGTCGAAAGTACCGAGCATCTGGTCAAAAGAAGTCAGTGTGAAATCAGCGAGGTTCATGCGTCCACTCCTAGTTGCAATTTGCAACTTATCTAGGAGCGGTGCGCAAGTCGGTCAAGCAGCCTCGGCGAATTTCAGTTCCATCCGATCCCAGATTTCGACCAAGGCGTTGGTCAGGTCCTGCATCATCTCTTCGGTGTGCTGCGGGCCAGGGGTGAAGCGCAAGCGTTCGGTTCCGCGCGGAACAGTGGGGAAATTGATCGGCTGCACATAGGCGCCATATTCGGCGAGCAAAGTGTCGCTGATTTTCTTTGCCTTCACCGGATCGCCCACCATCAGCGGAACAATATGCGTCACGCTCTGCATTACCGGTAGCCCGGCTTCTGCAAATAATTGCTTGAGGCGGGCGGCATTGGCTTGTTGCGCGGCGCGTTCTTCACCTGACTGCTTGAGGTGCTTCACCGAAGCGAGCACGCCCGCGACCAGCACCGGTGACAGCGAGGTCGTGAAGATGAAGCCCGGAGCATAGCTGCGGATTACGTCGACGATCTTCTGGTCGGCCGCGATATAGCCGCCCATCACGCCGAACGCCTTGCCCAGCGTGCCTTCGATGATCGTAACCCGGTCGGCAACCTCGTCGCGTTCGGTGATACCACCACCATGCTCTCCATACATGCCAACTGCATGCACTTCGTCGCAATAGGTGATGGCGTTATATTTGTCGGCCAGATCGCAGATATCGGAAATCGGCGCGATATCGCCGTCCATCGAATAGACGCTCTCAAACGCGATCAGCTTGGGCAGTGCTGGATCGTCATTGGCGAGAAGTTCTTCGAGATGCGCCAGATCATTGTGCCGCCAGACGCGCTTTTCGCAGCCTGAATTGCGGATGCCTGCAATCATCGAGGCATGGTTCAGCTCGTCCGAATAGATGATGCAACCCGGCAAAATCTTGGCGAGCGTGGCGAGCGTCGCTTCGTTCGAGACATAGCCCGAGGTGAAGAGTAGAGCCGCGCCCTTGCCATGCAGGCTGGCGAGTTCAGACTCCAGTTCAACATGGTAATGCGTGTTGCCGCCAATATTGCGCGTGCCGCCCGAACCTGCGCCGACGTCATGCAGCGCCTCTTCCATGGCGGCAATCACCTTGGGATGCTGACCCATGCACAGATAGTCGTTCGAGCACCAAACGGTGATCGGCTTTGGCCCATTATGGCCCGCAAAGCAGCGCGCATTGGGGAATTTTCCCTTGTTGCGCAATATATCGATAAACACACGGTAGCGACCTTCCGCGTGGAGCCGATCGATAGCCTTGTCGAAAATTTCGTCGTAGTTCATGGCAAGCTAAGCCCTGTTGGTTGCCCGCCCAATAATGCGGGTCAAAACGGAAATCCAGCGCGAACTATTCGCAATAATCCGATTAGAGTGACATGATCTGGGTCAAATTGTACCGTTCCAGCGCCGGACGATAGGGTTCGATCTGCTCGACCGGCCCTGTTGAGATGAATATCCCTGCAGCCGGACTATCCGGCCATGGCTGTCCTTCAGTCAAATAAGAAACCCTACGCGCAATCCCGTCCGAACCGTCAACAAAGCCCATATTTGCATCAAGTCCTGCCTCTCTGGATGCCATGGCCAACTCTTCCAGTACCAACGGAAAGTGGGTACAGCCCAGAATGATTTGGTCGATCCGGTTGCCCTTTGGCTGGCTGGCAAGCCCCGCTATGGCAGCGGCAAAAATCGCTGGATCAGGTGTTTCTCCGCGCAACTTGGCTTCGGCGGCTGCGACAAGTTCCGGAGCGGCATGGCGCAGCAAAGTCTTTCCCCCGGCATGTTCGGCCTCAAGCTTATCGACATAGGCTTGCCGGATTGTTGCCTTCGTGCCGAGCAGGCCGATCACACCACTTTGTGTCTGTTCGGCAGCCGGTTTAATCGCGGGGACGGTGCCGACAATCGGAACACCCAACACCGCCCTTGCATGCGCCAATGCTATCGTTGAAGCGGTATTGCAGGCAATGACAACCAGTCTGGGGCGATACCGCTCCGAAAGGCGACCAAGGAATGCGCAGACACGCGTGGCCACCTCGATCTCGCTTTTCTCACCATAAGGCAGACCGGCATAATCCGCGGAATAGACTATCGGTGTCTGTGGCAGGACTTTGCGGATTTTCGCCAGAACCGACAGTCCGCCTATGCCGGAATCAAAGACCAGTATCGGGGCGTCGGGTGAAATCATGCCGCGCAGATAGACAAGGGTCGAAGCAGAGGCAACCGGCCTTGAGTGTATCCCCGGTTGGCGATAACCATCTGGCAGCAGAGGGAGTCGGACATGCCAACAGGCTGGATGGAAATCGGAAGTGCAGCCTTGCTGGGCTATTTGCTGGGGTCGATACCTTTTGGCCTGCTACTCGCCCGATTTGGCGGTGCAGGGGATATCAGGGAAATCGGCTCGGGGAACATCGGGGCCACCAATGTGTTGCGCACCGGGCGAAAGGGGCTGGCGGCGTTCACGCTGCTCCTGGATCTGCTAAAGGGTGTCGCAGCGGTGCTGCTGGTGCGGCAATTGATGCCGGGTTGCGAAGTTATAGCGGCGGTCGCTGCCTTTTTCGGCCATCTCTATCCCGTCTGGCTTGGTTTTAAGGGCGGTAAAGGCGTCGCGACCTATGCGGGCATCTTGTTTGGTCTGCACTGGCCCTTGGGGCTGATTTACGGCGTAGCATGGATAGGCGTGCTGCTCGCTTCGCGTATTTCCTCATTGGGCGGACTGGTCGCTGCGGCAGTCGCGCCATTGGCTGCTGCATTTTTGGGGCGGGTAGAAATTATCATTCCGTTGGTGGCGTGCAGCCTGATCATATTCTGGAAGCATCGGGAGAATATCCAGCGTTTAATGGCGGGTACGGAACCGCGCATCGGCCAGAAATAATCCGCAATGGTGATTGGCGACAGCGACATATTCGACCGGCTACGGCTGATCCGGTCGCCCAATGTAGGGCCTATCAGCTACCGCCAGTTGGTGGCTCGGTTCGGTACGGCAGGAAAAGCGCTTGAGGCGCTACCCGATCTGGCCGCACGCGTTGGCGGTCGCAAATTCATTGCAGCCCAGTCGGAAGCAATTCATCGCGAAATGGAACATCTGGTTCGGGTTGGCGGGTGCTATCTGTTTGTCGATGATCTGGATTATCCCTCTTTGCTCGCCGAGTTGGAAAATGCCCCGCCAGTTTTGACCTACAAAGGCAACATTGCGCTTGCGACCCGGTCTAATGTCGCAATGGTTGGTGCACGTAACGCCTCTGCCGCTGGTTGCCGGATGGCGCGCAATATCGCGCAAGAGTTAGGGCAACGGGACATTGTGGTGACGTCGGGATTGGCGCGTGGGATCGATGCGGCAGCGCATCAGGGGGCAATCGCTACCGGAACGATCGCCGTCATCGCAGGCGGAATCGACATTGTTTATCCGCCCGAACATATTGAGTTGCAGGGGCGGGTTGCTGCCGAGGGTCTGCTGCTTGCCGAAATGCCGCCGGGCATCGAACCCAGAGCACGGCACTTCCCCTATCGCAACCGTATCATCGCAGGACTGTCAGCAGGCACCTTGGTGGTTGAGGCAATTCCCAAGTCAGGCTCACTGATTACGGCAAGGCTGGCTGGTGAGGCTGGCAGGGAAGTGATGGCTATTCCAGGCTCACCACTCGACCCGCGTTCGCGCGGATGCAACCAGCTTATCCGCGAAGGCGCGACGCTGGTTCAGGATGCGGGTGAAATCGCAGAGCTGATCGCACCGCTCGATCAGCGCGTGAGATCCAAGCCATCGGCACAGCCGCAATTCGATTTCATCGCAGAGGCTGGCGATGGCGAACGTAATGCCATTTTCAAATTGCTCAGCCCCAATTTTACAGCCGTTGATGAACTGGTGCGCCTGTCCGGCATGCCATCGGCGCAGGTACAGATGGTGTTGCTCGAACTTGAACTGGCTGGCCGCCTTGAACGCGGGGCAGGGGCGCGGGTGCGCCTGACCGCCTGATTTTTGCAGCTTGACGACCCCAAAATCCCCCCGCCAATCTATGCGCGTACGTGAGAGTGTGAGAAAAGATCGAAAATCCATGAAGTTAGTCGTCGTCGAATCACCCGCAAAAGCCAAGAGCATCGAGAAATATCTGGGGAGCGGATATAAGGTTCTCGCATCCTATGGCCATGTCCGCGACCTGCCGCCCAAGGACGGTTCGGTCGATCCCGATAACGGCTTTGCCATGCTGTGGGACAATTATCCGGACAAGGCCAAGCAGTTGAAAGCAATCGCCGATGAGGCGAAGAAGGCGGACGGCCTGATCCTCGCAACTGACCCTGATCGTGAGGGAGAGGCGATTAGCTGGCATGTTCAGGAAGTGCTGGCGAACAAGAAAGCGCTTCCCAAAAATGTGTCGCGGGTCACTTTCAACGCCATCACCAAGCAAGCAGTTACCGAAGCGATGGCGCATCCGCGCGAACTCGATCATGACCTTATTGATGCCTACCGCGCCCGCCGTGCTCTTGACTATCTCGTCGGCTTCACTCTGTCGCCGGTGCTGTGGCGCAAGCTGCCAGGTGCAAAATCGGCCGGGCGCGTGCAATCGGTGGCACTGCGCCTGATTGTAGAACGCGATCGCGAAATCGAAGCGTTTCGCGCACAAGAATATTGGTCGGTCACCGCCAAGATGGAACATAAGGGGCAGGGCTTCGACGCCCGCCTTGTCCGTTACAAGGACGAAAAGCTCGACAAAATGGCGCTCGGCATGGAAGGCAGCGCCGAGGAAGCTCGCGCAGCGGTCGAAGCCGGGCATTTCAGCGTCGACAGCGTCGAAACCAAACCGGTTACACGCAACCCGCAACCGCCCTTTACAACCTCAACGCTGCAACAGGAAGCAGCGCGCAAGCTGGGCTTTTCGGCCAGCCACACGATGCGGATCGCGCAGAATCTCTACGAAGACGGCGCGATAACCTATATGCGTACCGACGGCGTGCAGATGGATCATAGCGCGATTTCGGCGGCGCGCGGAGCAATCGCCAACCGCTATGATGCAGGATATCTACCCGACAAGCCGCGCATCTATCAAACCAAAGCAAAGAACGCGCAGGAAGCGCATGAAGCCATCCGTCCGACCGATTTTGGCAAGGACAAGGTGGGTTCTGGCGATCATGCCAAACTCTATGACCTGATCTACAAACGCGCTTTGGCAAGCCAGATGGCTTCTGCGCGGATGGAGCGGACCACAGTCGATATGCTCGACGGTACCGGCCAGATCGGGCTGCGCGCAACTGGCCAAGTTGTGAAATTCCCTGGATTTCTCGCGCTCTACGAAGAGGGCATTGACGACAAGGACGACGAAAACGGCGCTTTGCTGCCTGCTCTCGAAAAAGCTGACGTTCCAGCGAAAAAGTCGGTCGAAAAGACACAGCATTTCACCCAGCCCCCTCCGCGTTATTCGGAGGCCAGTCTCGTCAAACGGTTGGAAGAATTGGGGATTGGTCGCCCATCGACTTATGCCTCGACGATTCAGGTACTGAAAGATCGGTCCTATGTACGCGTGGAGAAAAACCGTTTCTTTGCAGAGGAATCAGGGCGATTATTAACAGCATTTCTCGAACGTTTTTTCGAGCGCTACGTTGCATATGATTTCACGGCAGGCCTGGAAGATCAGCTCGACGAGATCAGCGCGGGCGATGCCAATTGGCAGCGCGTGCTGGAGGCCTTCTGGCGCGATTTCAAACCGAAAACCGCCGAAGTCATGGAGCAGAAGCCGTCGGATATTACTGCCGAACTCGACAAGTTCCTTGCACCCTATCTCTTCCCCGAGCGGGAGGATGGTGCAGATCCGCGTATTTGCCCTAAATGCGGCACTGGAAAGTTGGCGCTGCGCGGCGGACGATTTGGTGCCTTTGTCGCCTGCTCTAACTATCCGGAATGCAAATTCACCCGCAAATTTGCCCAACCCGGCGGTGCCGACGGCATGACGTCAGATGGACCCGAAGTGCTTGGAAAACATCCGGAAACTGGCGAGGACATTAGCCGCAAGTCCGGACGTTTTGGCCCCTATGTCGAGATGGGTGAGGGGAAGGAAGCCGCGCGTGCATCCATCCCCAAGGATATTCCATCTGACGACTTCGGGCTCGATTGGGCCGTCAAACTGTTGTCGCTGCCGCGCACCATCGGCACGCACCCGGAAAGCGGCGAACCCGTGACGGCGAGCATTGGGCGCTATGGCCCCTATCTGGCGCATCAGGGCAAATATGCCCGTCTGCAGTCGACCGCCGAAGTTTTCGAAACCGGTATGAACGCCGCTGTCGTCAAACTGGCAGAGGCAGCCAATGGCAATGGCCGATCACGCAATGGCGGTTCTCGCGAACCTCTGAAAATATTGGGTAATCATCCGCGCACCGAGGCCGAGATCAAGCTGATGGAAGGCCGCTACGGCAATTATGTCACCGATGGCACGACCAATGCGACCTTGCCCAAGACGGTTGCGCCTGACGAACTGACGCTGGAAGAAGCTGCGCAGTTGATCGACGACCGCGCTGCCAAAGGCCCTGCAAAGGGCAAGGCGAAGAAAAAGGTGCCTGCCAAGAAGGCTCCGGCCAAAAAGGCGGCGCCGAAGAAGAAAGCCAAGTAAACCGCATGCGGCCCCGGCCTTTGCCGGGGTGACGCGGGGCTATTCCACCCAATCCAGCCCCATGTCGCGGTAGACCGAGCGATCCTCGTCCCACCCGGCCTTCACCTTGATGTGGAGGTAGAGATGAACGGGGACACCCATCAGGTCTGAAATCTCCTTACGCGCGGCGGCTCCAATGGCCTTGATCCGGCTACCGCCCTTGCCGAGGACAATCGCGCGCTGGCTTTCGCGTTCGACGAAGATTTGCTGGTAAATCTCGACGCTGCCATCGGGACGCTCCGAATATTTTTCGGTTTCAACTGTGCTCGCATAAGGCAATTCGTCATGCAGTTGCAGGTACAGCTGCTCGCGGGTAATTTCGGCCGCAGCCATTCGTTCGGAGGCGTCGGAAACCTGGTCTTCAGGGAAATGCCATTCGCTTTCGGGCATTGCTGCGCCAATCGCGGCTTTCAGTTCCGCCAAGCCATCCGAGGTCGCTGCGCTGATATAATAGACTTGCTCGAAAGCGCACAAATTCAGCAGCTTTTCGGTCAATGCCAACAGCTTTTCCTTGGCTGCAATGTCGACCTTGTTGAGGATAAGCCATTTGCGTTCTGGCCGGTTGACCAGTCCCTCGATGATCTTCTCAACCTTGGGGCCTGCACCAGCCCGCCCATCGACAACAGCCAAAATCAAGTCAGCATCGGATGCGCCTTCCCACGCAGCGGCAACCATTGCACGGTCGAGCCGACGGTTGGGCGCGAAAATACCCGGGGTGTCGACCAATATGATCTGTGCATCACCCTCAATCGCGATACCCATCAACCGCGTGCGCGTGGTCTGCGCCTTGGGGCTGACAATTGCCACCTTCTGCCCGACCAGTGCGTTCACAAGCGTCGATTTGCCCGCATTGGGCGCGCCGATAACGGCGACATGGCCGCAGCGCTTCGTCATGTGTTTTTCTCCAGAAATGCTTTTGCGGCGGCGGTTTCAGCGGCCTGTTTACTGTTGGCAGTGGCCGACACCGGATCGAAGCCCTTGACGTTAACGGTCACTTCAAAGCGCATGGCGTGCGGTGGGCCTTCCTTCGAGGTCACCTCGTAAACCGGAACCTTGCGGTTATGCGCGGCACTCCATTCCTGCAACGCTGATTTGGGATGCTTGGGGGCGGCTTTTGCGGATTCAAGCAGCGGCCGCCAATAGCGTTCGATAAAGCTGCGCGCCCGATCAAGACCCAGGTCGAGATAGATAGCCCCAATCAGCGCCTCAACCATGTCACCCAAAACATAGTCGCTTTCCTTGGCGCCATCGTCGCGCGCTTGCTTGCCCAGCCGCATATGCGCCTGCAGACCGATTTCGCGCGCTACTTCGGCACATGTGGCTCCTGACACCAGCGCATTCAGGCGATGTGACAGCCGCCCTTCCGGTTCTTCGGGGAATCGTTGGAACAGCATCGAAGCCGCCACCAGCCCGAGAACGCGGTCACCCAGAAATTCAAGTCGCTGGTAATGCGCTTCGCCGGTGCTGCCATGCGTCAGCGCTTGTTCGAACAGTTTCGGGTCGGTCGGCGCTGCGCCTATAACCTCTTCCAGCCATTTTGATAGATCGGACAAGGTCAGAAACCCTCGCCAATGCGATCCCAGCGGGCAGCAGAGAACCAGGTCCAGGGCAGCAACCAGCGGGCGGAACCATCGGTCGAGAAGACGACGAACTGCGCACGTCCGACCAGATTTTCGGTCGGAACCAGCCCGATCCAAACGCCATCAGCCGGATAGCGGCTATCGGCGCTACGGTCACGATTGTCGCCCATCAGTAACAATTGGCCTTCCGGCACCATCTTGGCTTCGGTGTCGTCGCCTTTTTGATAAGGTTCGATATCGAGCGAGAGGTAACTTTTTCCTTCGGGCAATGTTTCGCGATATTGCGGATAGCGGCATTGCGTGCCGCCGCCCTTGGCGGGCTCTTCATATTGCGGTTTCCAGCATGGAAATTCAGTCCCTTCCAAAGCAGCCGCATCGCGCATGCCCTGCGTCACAGGCGTCACAAAGTCGTCGACGCGGACTTTCTTTACGGTCTTGCCGTTGATCTCCAGCGTTCCGGCGCGCATTTGCACAACATCGCCCGGCAGGCCGATCACCCGCTTGATATAATCGACATTGGCATCGCCCGGTGCGTGCACCACTACGACGTCGCCGCGTTCGGGCAGGCTGCCGAAAATCCGGCCTTCGAATAACGGAGGTGAAAGCGGGAAACTGTACCGCGAAATGCCATAGGGCCATTTCGAAACCAGCAGATAGTCACCTATCAGCAGTCGCGGGTGCATAGATTCCGAAGGAATATTAAACGGCGCAAAGATGAAACTGCGGAATATCAATACGATTGCCGCCAGTTTCAGCAGGAACAATCCATATTCGCGCCATTCGGAAGCGCTGTTTTTCTCAACACCTGCCGTTTCGGTTTGGGTGGTTTCAGTCAATTGCGATGCCCCGACATTCGATTTCATGGTTTTGGCGCCATACGGCTCTGGCCTTCTAATGAGCGTCCGCGCTATTGGCCAGTGCCGAGATTCTCCCTGCCAAGGAAATGCCATGACTGCCAATATTTGGGCCGCAATCGAAAACATCCCATCGAAGAAGCTGGAAGCTTTGTTCGATGAGGATGCGCAGCGCGTCGATGGAATGACGATTTCGCAGTCAGGTTTGCGGTTTGATTTTTCCAAAACGCACCTCGACGCGGGCTTGATTGCGGCATTTTCTGAACTGGCAGTAACGATGGACCTGGATGGTGCACGCGACCGTCTGTTTTCAGGCGCCGTCGTCAACCCTACGGAAGGACGAGCGGCAACCCATATGGCCGAGCGCGGCAGTGGTTCGGTAGACGATGTTGCGCAGGCAAAGGCATTGCAAAACCGGATGCGCGGCCTCATCGAGGTGATCGAGGCAGGGGCGTTTGGCGAGATCAAGCACATCCTGCATATTGGCATTGGCGGTTCGGCGCTGGGGCCCAAGTTGCTGATCGACGCGCTGGGTCGCGACGGCCTGCGCTTTAACACCAAAGTCGTGTCGAATGTGGATGCTACGGCGTTGGTCGAGGCTGTTAAGGATATGGATCCGAAGGCAACGCTGGTTGCTGTGGCCTCCAAGACCTTCACCACAACCGAGACACTGATGAACGCCGAAAGCGCGCTGGAATGGCTGCGTGATGGCGGGGTGGAAGACCCCTATGGTCAGGTTATCGCGCTAACCGCTGCTCCCGAAAAGGCGATAGAATGGGGTGTCGACCAGAGCCGTATTCTGCCATTCGCAGAGAGCGTGGGCGGGCGCTATTCGCTCTGGTGTTCGATCGGTTTTCCTGTCGCTGCGGCCTTGGGCTGGACTGCGTTTGAGGAATTGCTCGAAGGTGCCGCGGAAATGGATCGGCACTTCCGAACCGCACCATTGGCGGAGAACGCGCCGGTTTTGGCCGCCTTTGCTGATCTCTTTTATGCGCAGGTTCGCAAATGCCAGACACGTGCCGTTTTTGCTTATGACGAGCGCTTGCGCTTGTTGCCGGATTATCTGCAGCAGCTTGAGATGGAATCCAACGGCAAGTCAGTAACTTCAGATGGACAACCTTTGGGGCGGGCGAGTGCGCCGGTGACCTGGGGCGGCGTGGGAACTGATGCCCAGCACGCGGTGTTCCAGTTGCTGCATCAGGGGACGCATACCATTCCGGTCGAATTCATTGTGAGCAAGACGCCGGGGCATGATTTCGATCCGGCGCATCACGAAACGCTGCTGATCAACTGTTTTGCGCAAGGCGCTGCCTTGATGCGGGGCAGGGCAAGTGAAGATAAAGCTCGCAACTATGTCGGCGACCGGGCGTCGACAACGATCCTGATGGATGACGTCACGCCGTCGGCGGTTGGCGCGTTGATTGCTTTTTACGAGCATCGCACCTTCGCCAATGCTGCGTTGCTCGGCATCAATCCATTTGACCAATTCGGCGTCGAGCTGGGCAAGGAAATTGCCCGCGGCATATCTGAAAACGGGCCGGCTGGTTTTGACCCATCGACCAGCGCGTTGATTGCGGCTGCCGGTTTGTAAAAATCCGGGCTTTATCACTGAACAGCATTTTCGATTGGCATTTCGGCCAATGCATCGCCATCTGGCGGGCAAAGGAATGAGATATGGCATTTGATTTTGACCTGTTTGTGATCGGTGCGGGCTCAGGCGGGGTCCGTGCGGCACGCATAGCTTCGTCACACGGTGCACGCGTGGCGGTGGCAGAGGAGTACCGCGTCGGCGGAACTTGCGTGATCCGGGGTTGCGTGCCCAAGAAGTTGCTCGTTTACGGATCCCACTTTGCCGAAGACTTGGCCGATGCCGAGCGTTTTGGCTGGAACACCAAAGGCGCAACCTTCGATTGGCCAACCTTGCGCGATAATGTCGCGTCGGAAGTCGACCGGCTTGAAGGACTGTATGGCCAGACGCTGGGCAATGCAAAAGTAGAGATATTCCACCAGCGCGCGGTAATTGCCGGGCCCAACCTGATCCGCCTGGCTGATGGAACTGAAGTCAGTGCGGCCAATATCCTGATCGCGACAGGGGCGTGGCCCTCAATCCCGGACATTCCGGGTGCGGAATATGGCATCACTTCGAACGAAGTGTTCCACCTCGAAAAACTTCCCAAGCGTGCGGTCATTGCCGGGGCAGGATATATCGCCAATGAATTTGCCGGAATCTTCAATGAACTTGGCGTGGAAGTCACTCTGGTAACGCGCGGCGACAAGATGTTGCGCAGCTATGATCAGGAAATCGTCGAGAAGCTTGTCGGCATCAGCCGCGAAAAGGGCATCGATATCCGGTTCAACTTTAAATGCCCGGCAATTCGCAAAAAGGCGGATGGCTCGTTGCTTGTTGAAAGCGGGGATGGAAGCGACGTTGAAGCGGATCTGGTGCTTTTCGCAATCGGTCGTGTACCCAAGACTCTGGACCTCGGGCTTGAGGCTGTTGGCGTTGCACTCGACAAGGATGGCGCGGTGTTCGTTGACGAATATAACCGCACCAATGTTTCGGGCATCTATGCTGTCGGTGATGTCACGAACCGCGTCCAGTTGACGCCGGTCGCCATCCGCGAAGGCCATGCATTTGCCGATACGGTTTTCGGAAACAACCCGCGCACCATAGATTATGGTGCTATCCCGACTGCCGTGTTCTCGAACCCACCAATCGCTGGCGTGGGTCTGACCGAGGAGGAGGCACGCGCGCAACTCAGCGATGTCAAGGTGTACAAGAGCGATTTCCGCGCGATGAAAAATGTGCTCGCCGGACGGAACGAGCGCGCGTTGTACAAGATGATCGTCGATGGCGCGACCGACAAGGTCGTCGGCCTGCATTTGATCGGGCCGGACAGTGCCGAAATCCTTCAGGCTGCTGCGATTGCAGTGAAGGCCGGGCTTACCAAACAGGCTTTCGACGATACCGTCGCATTGCATCCCAGTATGGCCGAAGAGCTTGTCCTGATGAAATAAGACTGGTTGCGAATTGCAACCTGTTTGCTAATTCTCTGCCAAGAGGAGTGCATGTATGGCAGGACATGTTTTTGTATCAGGCGGAAGTGGCTATATTGCAGGCTTCCTAATCCGGCAGTTGATCGCCGAAGGTTGGAACGTAAATACCAGCATCCGCAATCTACGCCGCGAAGCCGAGGTGCGGGACTGGCTGGGTGTTGACAACAGCAAACTCAAATTCTTCGCCGCTGATTTGATGAGCGATGATGGCTGGGCCGAAGCGATGGCCGGGTGCAGCCATGTTGCCCATGTCGCCTCTCCGCTGCCTTCAAACGCACCCAAGAGCGATGATGAACTCATCATTCCCGCTCGCGAAGGAGCTTTGCGCGCGCTGCGCTTCGCACATGCGGCGGGGATCAAACGCTTTGTCATGACGTCTTCGGTCGCTGCAATCGCTTATGGCCATGGCAAGGGCAAACAGCATTTCAGCGAAGCGGATTGGACCAATGTCGAGAGCCCGGACGCCTATGCCTATGTGAAGTCCAAGACCATCGCCGAACGCGCGGCGCGCGACTGGGTGGCGGCCAATGCACCTCAGATGGAATATGTGACCGTCAACCCGTCGCTGGTTCTGGGGCCATTATTGGCTGCCGATTTCTCGACCTCGCTGGAGGCTATCAAGAAATTGCTCGACGGATCAATGCCCGGCATTCCCAATCTCGGCTTTTCAGTGGTCGATGTGCGCGATGTGGCGGATTTGCATGTCCGGTGCTTAACTTTACCCAATATGGCTGGAGAACGCTTTGTGGCTGCGGGGCCGTTCCTTTGGATGCGTGAGGTGGCGGCGATCCTGAAAGAAGGGCTTGGCGCGGACGGGAAGAAAGTGCCCACACGCGGATTACCCAATTTCCTTGTCCGGCTGTCGGCCCTGTTTGATCCGGTTATCAAGCAGGTGGTGGGCGAACTGGACAATGTCCGCGATACATCGGCGCAGCATGCAAAGGACGTGCTGGGCTGGCAGACACGCGACCCCAAGGAGAGCATCCTCGATACTGCGCGCGACATGATCCGTCTGGGCTTGGTGAAGACGTAGTGAGGTAGAGCTTTAAACCGTAGTGCTGAGCCTGTCGAAGCACGCCCAGCAGAAAAACGCCCTTCGACAGGCTCCGGGCTTCGGTTTTATTGTATTCGGTAAGGCACCACACTGCGCCGGTCCGGGTCGACGATGATTTCGCGATCGCTGGGCGGGAAGGCGCGCTGGTCGCAATCCGGGCGGGGACAGAGGCGGCAGCTGATGCCGATCTGCGTAGCGTTGCGCCCGGTCAGGTCCAGCCCGTCAGCATAGATGAACTCGCGGGCATGGTCGATTTCGCAACCCAAAGCGACGGCATAACGGCGGGGCGCGCGGTCATAACTTCCAGAAGGCTTGACCAGTCCCTTGGCCATTGAGACATAGCGCACTCCGTCGGGCGTTTCGGCCAGTTGGACAAGAATGCGGTCGGGGATGGCGACGGCTTCGTGCACAATCCATAAAGGGCAGGCGCCGCCAAAGCGGGCAAATTGCAAGCGCGTGGCGCTGTGCCTTTTGGTGATGTTGCCTGCCATGTCGACCCGGCAGAAGAAGAAAGGAACACCGCGCGCATTGGGACGTTGCAACGTGGAAAGCCTATGGCAGGCTTGCTCAAAGCTGACATGGAAGGCCTGACATAGCCGATCAATATCATGCCGCACCGCGCGCGCCTCTTCGCGGAAGCGGCGATAGGGCATCAGGATTGCCCCTGCGGCGTAGTTGGCTAGGCCGATGGAGAGCAATTGGCGCGAGGCGGGGGTGCGGAGCTTTGCGCCTTCCACAACCTGGCTGATTTCATCACGTAGAGCCATTGCGGCCAATTGGTGGGCCAGTTGGAAACGGCGGCTTTCGGCAGGCTGGCTCTGGTCGATCACCAGATGCCCCATTTGCGGGTCATAGTCGCGCAGGCCTGCATTGTGCGAATAGAGCAAGGAGATCGACAGGGCGTTGCGGAGGTACAACTCCAATCCTTCGATAGCAGGCGTCAGTTGCGCACCGCGCAATTTGTCGCCCAGCGCCTCGGCAGCACGGTCAAGTATATCGACATAATTGCCCGAATTGTGGAACCAGTCGCGCACTTCTTCCCAAGGCAGTCGTGAGCCTCCGGCATTGTCGCTGGATAGAGCTTCATCCACGATTTGCAGGCGTTGCCCTGCGTGGAGATAGGCTTGATGTAAGACCACAAACTGGTCGGCCAGTGCCGGTTGTTGTTCGGCAATGCGCGCCAACTGGTCCGGCGAAAGCGGAGTAGGAAACAGCGGGTCAGCGGCGGCTTCGCGTAAGGCCGCGAACCGGCGGGTTGCGGCATCCTCCTCATCGACATCCCAGTCGAGCGGAAAGTCGCGGGCCAGCGTTTCGAGCAGGGCAGGTGTCAGCGGGCGGTCATCGTGTTCTATCTGCGAGAGATAGGAAACCGAGATGCCGAGCTTTTCAGCCATTTCCAATTGGCGCAACCCTCGCTCAGCGCGAAGCGCCTTCAATTTCTCACCCGCAAATATGCGGCGTTTCGTCGCCATGATCCGCACTCCGGCTTTGGTTCTTTGGTGCTTTGGGTGAACCAAATTTATGTCACCCGAAGCACCAAAGAACCAAAGAAATGATGATAAACGCTGACGCGTTCGGTAGTTTGCAAATTACAACTTTGCAACTTTGCAATTTCACATTGGACAAGCCCGCCAAATTCGGGTTGTGCATCGGCTTTGTTGAATTTTCGGAGGGATCATGTCCGCAAATATCGCCGAGATGGAGAAGCGACGCGCGCAAGCTATGCTGGGTGGCGGGCAGAAGCGCATTGATGCGCAGCACGCCAAGGGCCGCCTGACTGCACGTGAGCGGTTGGATATTTTGCTCGACGAAGGCAGTTTTGAAGAGATCGACATGTATGTCGAACATAACTGTACCGATTTCGGCATGGAGGAGCAAAAGATCCCCGGCGACGGTGTGGTTACCGGCAGCGGCACAATCAACGGTCGCCTCGTCTATGTCTTCAGCCAGGATTTTACTGTTTTCGGCGGCTCGCTGTCCGAACGCTTCGCACAGAAAATGTGCAAGGTGATGGATATGGCGATGAAGGTCGGCGCTCCGGTGATCGGCCTCAATGACAGCGGCGGCGCGCGCATCCAGGAAGGCGTGGCTTCGCTCGGTGGCTATGCCGAGGTGTTCCAGCGCAATACGTTGGCATCGGGTGTCATCCCGCAGATCAGCCTGATCATGGGCCCCTGCGCGGGTGGCGCGGTATACAGCCCTGCGATGACCGACTTCATCTTCATGGTGAAGGATTCGAGCTATATGTTCGTCACCGGCCCCGATGTGGTGAAGACGGTGACCAACGAAGTTGTCACACAGGAAGAACTGGGCGGAGCAACCACGCACACCACCAAATCGGGCGTCGCCGACAATGCGTTTGAAAATGATATCGAGGCGCTGCTCGCCGTGCGCGATTTCTTTGACTATCTGCCTGAGAACAACCGCAGCGGTGTTCCCGAGCGCCCGACGACCGATCCGTGGGACCGCATTGAGCATAGCCTCGACACGCTGATCCCGCCCAATGCGAACCAGCCCTATGATATGAAGGAGCTGATCCGCAAAACGGTCGACGAAGGCGAATTCTTTGAAGTGCAGCCGAACCATGCGGGCAATATCCTGATCGGTTTCGGCCGCGTCGAAGGCCGCACTGTCGGCATTGTTGCCAATCAGCCGATGGTGCTGGCGGGTGTGCTCGATATCAACAGCAGCCGCAAGGCAGGGCGTTTCGTCCGTTTCTGCGACGCCTTTGAAATCCCGATCATCACCTTTGTCGACGTACCCGGCTTCCTGCCCGGCACCGCGCAGGAATATAATGGCATCATCAAGCATGGCGCAAAGCTGCTCTTTGCCTATGCCGAGGCGACTGTGCCCAAGATCACCGTCATCACCCGCAAGGCCTATGGCGGCGCGTATGACGTGATGGCTTCAAAGCACCTGCGCGGCGATTTGAACTATGCTTGGCCCACCGCCGAAATCGCGGTGATGGGCGCGAAGGGCGCGGTGGAAATCATCTTCCGCAGCGACATTGGCGACCCCGAAAAGATTGCCGAGCGCACCAAGGAATATGAAGACCGCTTCGCCAACCCCTTTGTCGCCGCGAGCAAGGGCTTTATCGACGAGGTGATCCACCCGCATTCAACGCGGCGGCGGATCGCACTGGGGCTTCGCAAACTGCGCAACAAGCAGTTGGAGAACCCCTGGAAGAAGCATGATAATATTCCGTTGTGATTAGATATGTTTTCTGAAGTATCCTACTTGTTCCTAGCACTTACAGCTCTGATTTCCTCAGGGCTTTTTGGACTTTACGTCAGCAAAAATGCGTTCCTAGAGCGTCATATTTTCGGGGATAAATGGAGACCTCGGGAAGCAAACCCGTTACGTTACAAAATTTCTATAACTATTTTTGGTGCCATTTCAGTGGCTTCAATTTTCGTAGCAATCGCAAAATACTGGACGACAAAATGAAACTAGGCCGTCTCAACCATATCGGCGTCGCAACGCGCTCCATCGCGGACAGCATCGTTTTTTACCGTGATGTGTTGGGCGCGACGAAAATACATGAACCCTTCGATCTACCCGACCAAGGTGTGAAGGTCTGTTTTGTCGATACACCTGCCGCCGATGGCGCGCTCAACGGCACGCAGATCGAGCTAATCGAGCCGCTGCCGGGCAACACCAGCATTGCGGGCTTCCTTGAGAAGAACCCACAGGGTGGGCAGCACCATGTCTGTTACGAGGTGCCCGATATCCACGTGGCCAAGGCCGAGTTCGAGGCAATGGGCAAGCGCGTGCTCGGCGAGCCACGCATCGGCGCGCACGGCACGCTGATCTTCTTTGTGCATCCGCGCGACATGGGTGGGGTGCTGACCGAAATTATGGAGACGCCGAAGGAGGCGCATTGAGATTTGAGAGAGGAAATGGAGAGACAATGACATACGAAACCATCCTGACCGAGCGCAAAGGCGACGTATTGGTCATAACACTGAACCGCCCCGAACGCCTTAACGCGGCATCTATTCCGCTGGCTGAAGAGCTGGGCGCCGCCTTTTACGACCTCGACGGTGCGCGCGCCGTGCTGATCACCGGCGCTGGCAAGGGCTTCTGCTCGGGCGCAGACCTTGCCGCACGCGGCGAGGCGAGCGCTATCCAGCAAAAGGGCGGCAGCCACCGTGCGCTGCAGAACTACTATAACCCCCTGATCACCCAAATCCTGCGCTGCCCGGTGCCGGTGATCACCGCGGTCAATGGTGCCGCTGCCGGTGTTGGCTGCTCGATCGCGCTGGCGGGTGATTTCGTGCTGGCGGCAAAAAGCGCCTATTTCCTGCAGGCCTTTGTCAATATCGGCCTTGTACCCGACGGCGGCTCCACTTGGCTTCTCGCCCGCGCAATTGGCCGCGCACGCGCTACCCGCATGATGATGCTGGGCGAAAAAATTGGGGCGGAGCAGGCCGAGGATTGGGGTCTGATCTACAAGGCGGTCGATGACGCGGCGCTGATGGATGAAGCACTGGCGCTGGCGACGAAGCTGTCGCAAGGGCCGACCGTTTCCTACTCGACGATGAAGGCGAACATCCAGACCGCGCTCGACGGTAATCTGTCGCAGGTATTGCTCGCCGAGGCCGAAGGGCAGCGCATTGCCGGAGCCAGCGCCGATGCGATGGAGGGCGGCCTCGCTTTCATCCAAAAGCGCAAAGCTGAGTTCAAGGGCAAATAATGCTGTTCTTCAACAGCCCGAATCCGGCGCCTAATCCGCGCCGGGTCCGCATTTTTGCGGCGGAGAAGGGGATCGTGCTCCCAACGCGCGATCTCTCCATCCCCGATCGTGAGCATAAGTCCGACCAATTTTTGGCATTAAACCCGCGCGGGCAAACCCCCGCATTGCAACTCGATGACGGGACAGTGATTGCCGAAAGCGTTGCCATTTGCCGCTATCTCGAAGGCATGCATCCTGAACCGCCTCTGTTCGGTCGGAACCTGCGCGAACAGGCGCTGATCGAGATGTGGAGCCGCCGGGTCGAAATGATCCTGATGCCGCCGGTCGGCGCAGTCTGGGTGCATACCCATCCCTTCACCGCGCGCCTGCCGGGCCGCAATGCCGAATGGGGCGAATCCAACCGCCCGCGTGTGGAAGAGGCGCTCCGCTTTTTCGATTCCGCGCTGCAAGGCCGCGAATTTCTGGCCGCCGACCATTATACGATTGCCGACATATTGCTGCTGACCACGGTCGATTTTGCCGGGTTTATCGGCATAGCCATGTCGGATGACCTCGCTTCCCTGCGTGCATGGCATGCGCGCGTTTCCGCCCGGCCCGGCGCCGCAGCTTGAATGGTGTAGAGATGAGTGAAAAAAAACTGTCCGATTGGCAGACCGCCGCCGTAAAAGAGGTGAAGGGCAAGGACCTGACCTGGCACACGCCCGAAGGCATTGAGGTCAAGCCTCTCTACACCACAGAGGATGTGACGGCTGATCCGGGTTTGCCGGGCTTTGCCCCCTTCACCCGCGGCGTGCGCGCGTCGATGTATGCAGGTCGGCCTTGGACGATCCGCCAATATGCGGGCTTTTCGACTGCCGAAGAGTCCAACGCCTTTTATCGCCGTAACCTTGCTGCAGGGCAAAAGGGCCTGTCGGTCGCCTTCGACCTTGCCACGCACCGCGGCTATGACAGCGATCATCCGCGCGTTGTCGGCGATGTCGGCAAGGCGGGTGTCGCGATCGACAGTGTCGAGGATATGAAAATCCTGTTCGACGGCATCCCGCTCGACCAGATGTCGGTGTCAATGACCATGAACGGCGCGGTCATCCCGATCCTTGCCTTCTTCATCGTGGCGGGTCAGGAGCAGGGCGTTCCAACCGAGCAGCTTGACGGAACCATTCAGAACGACATTCTCAAGGAGTTCATGGTCCGCAACACCTATATCTACCCGCCCGAGCCGAGCATGCGGATCATCTCGGACATTTTTGCCTACACCTCGGCGAACATGCCCAAGTTCAACAGCATCTCGATTTCCGGCTATCACATGCAGGAAGCAGGGGCGACGCAGGTGCAGGAGCTGGCCTTCACTATCGCCGACGGCATGGAATATGTGAAATATGGCGTGGCATCGGGCCTCGATATCGACAAGTTCGCCGGCCGCCTGAGCTTCTTCTTCGCCATCGGTATGAACTTCTTCATGGAAGTCGCCAAGCTGCGCGCTGCGCGTGTCCTGTGGCACCGGGTGATGACGAAGCTGGGCGCGCAGGATGAGCGCTCCAAAATGCTGCGCACCCACTGCCAGACTTCTGGTGTGTCGCTGCAGGAGCAGGACCCCTACAACAACGTCATCCGTACCACGATCGAGGCGATGGCCGCGATGCTCGGCGGCACCCAGTCGCTGCACACCAACGCGCTGGACGAAGCGATTGCGCTGCCCACCGATTTCTCTGCCCGCATCGCGCGCAACACGCAGATCGTGATCCAGGAAGAGACGGGCATGTGCAATGTCGTCGATCCGCTGGGCGGCAGTTACTATATCGAAGCACTGACGCAGGAACTGGTCGACAAGGCGTGGGAGATTATCGAACGCGTCGAAAGCGAAGGAGGCATGGCCAAGGCCGTGGCCGCTGGCTGGCCCAAGGCGATGATAGAGGAGGCCGCCGCTGCCCGTCAGGCACGCGTCGATAAGGGCGATGACGTCATCGTCGGCGTCAACAAGTACCGCCTTGCCAGCGAGGACCAGTTGGAAACGCTGGAGGTGGACAATCACGCTGTCCGTGAAGGACAGATTGCCCGCCTGAAAAAGATGCGCGAGACGCGTGACGAGGCGAAATGTCGTGCAGCGCTTGCCGCCTTGGCCGAGGGCGCCAAAGGCAATGGCAATCTGCTCGAACTCGCGGTCGAGGCCGCACGCCACCGTGCTTCGCTTGGCGAGATTTCGGATGCGATGGAAACGGCTTTCGGTCGCTATGGAACGACGCCAACGCCAGTTAAGGGCGTTTATGGCGCGGCCTATGATGGCGATGCGCGCTACAATCAGGTGCTCGAGGGCGTCGCTGCCGTCGAACGCCGCCTTGGTCGCAAACCCAAGCTGCTGGTCGCCAAGATGGGGCAGGACGGTCATGATCGCGGGGCCAATGTGATCGCCTCGGCCTTTGCCGATATGGGTTTCGATGTCGTTTCCGGCCCATTGTTCCAGACGCCCGAGGAGACGGTGGTGTTGGCATTGAGCGAGAATGTAGACATTGTCGGCGCTTCGAGCCTTGCCGCCGGGCACAAGACGCTGATCCCCGAACTGATCAACCGCCTGCGAGAAAATGGCCGCAGCGATATCAAGGTGATCGCCGGCGGTGTCATCCCGCCGCAGGATTATGATTACCTGCGTGATGCAGGCGTGCAGGGCATTTACGGCCCCGGCAGCAATGTCGTTGAGTGCGCGGCCGATGTGCTCACCCTGCTCGGTCACAACATGCCGCCATTGGGAGAAGCGGCGTGACCGTTCGTAACGATTGGACACGCGAAGAAATCGCGGCGCTATTCGACCTGCCTTTTGATGAGCTGGTCTATCAGGCCGCGACCGTGCACCGCGCGCACCATGCTGTCGGGCAGATCCAGCTATGTACCCTGCTCAGCATCAAGACCGGCGGCTGCCCCGAAGATTGCGGCTATTGTAGCCAGTCGGTGAAGGCCGACAGCGGCGTTGAGGCCACCAAGCTGATGGAGGTGCAGCAGGTCCTCCAAAAGGCCGCGCAGGCCGCCGATGCGGGCAGCAAACGGTTCTGCATGGGTGCCGCCTGGCGCAACCCCAAGGATCGCGACATGCCTGCGATTGTCGAGATCGTAAAATCGGTCCGCGCGATGGGCATGGAGACCTGCATGACACTCGGCATGCTGACGCCCAAACAGGCGGATATGCTCGCCGAGGCGGGGCTCGATTATTACAACCACAATATCGATACCTCACCCGAGCGTTATAATGACATCATCACCACGCGCACGATGCAGGACCGGCTCGATACGCTCGATCATGTCCGCAAGGCGGGGATCAATGTGTGCAGCGGCGGGATCGTCGGCATGGGCGAAACGCGCGCTGACCGGGTAGGCTTCATCCACACGCTGGCAACATTGCCCCAGCATCCGGAGAGCGTACCCGTGAACGCGTTGGTTCCGGTGAAGGGTACTGTGTTGGGCGACATGCTCGCGGATACACCGCTAGCGAAAATCGACGATATAGAATTCGTTCGCACCATCGCGGTTGCCCGCATCACCATGCCGCTGAGCATGGTGCGCCTGAGCGCTGGCCGAGAGAGCATGAGTGAGGCAACGCAAGCACTCTGCTTCATGGCAGGGGCGAACAGCATCTTTACCGGCGACAAGTTGCTGACTGCCGCAAATGCGGGGGACGATAAGGATGCGGCGTTAATGGCTAAGCTCGGGCTGGTGCCGATGGAGACTGAGGAGCCTTTGCGGGCCTGCAAGGCATTGGAGGCTGCGGAATGAAACGAGCGGTTCTGGTCTCCTTTGTTGTCTTGGCCGGATGCGGCTCTGGCGACCCACTGCCCAAGGTTGCCGCCAAGTGTCCAGCTACCCTCGTCCAACAAAGGACCATTGATGCACAATCATCGGACATCGCAGTTGTTGGCAAATGGAAATCGCTGGGGTCAAACTTAGTTCCAGAAGCCGGTGTCGCAATTGGCAATATCGCAGTGTCACAGACATTGCGCGGAGCATTAGAACCGGATGAATTGGTTGGCATTGTGACCGGAGATATATCAGACCCGCAGGGCAAAACGGTTCAATGTGGACAAAAAGCACCCGCAGCAGATCAAGAATATATCTTCTACATTTCGCGCGGCGCGAACTCACTTCAAGTCATCGATTATCGACCGAACTCCGAAAGTTAAACCATGTTCAAAAAAATCCTGATCGCAAACCGCGGGGAAATTGCCCGCCGTGTTATCAAGACCGCCCGTCGCATGGGTATCCAGACGGTTGCTGTCTATTCGGATGCCGATGCACGCGCGCCATTCGTGCTCGATGCCGATGAAGCAGTGCATATCGGTCCTTCGCCCGCTGCGCAGTCTTATCTGATCGCTGAGAAGATCATCGAGGCATGCAAGGCAACTGGCGCCGAAGCAGTGCATCCGGGCTATGGCTTCCTGTCTGAACGCACGAGCTTTGCCGAGGCGCTGGCGGCAGAAGGCATCGCCTTTATCGGACCGCCGGTTAACGCGATTGCGGCGATGGGCGACAAGATTGAATCCAAGAAGCTCGCGATGGAAGCAGGTGTCAATGTCGTCCCCGGCTTTGTCGGTGAGATCGAGGATACCGAGCACGCCGTGCGCATCTCGAACGAAATTGGCTATCCGGTGATGATGAAGGCGTCTGCCGGCGGCGGTGGCAAGGGGATGCGGCTTGCCTATAGCGAGCAGGAAGTGCGCGAGAATTTCGAAAGCGTGAAGCGCGAGGGCCTCAACAGCTTTGGCGATGATCGCGTGTTCATCGAAAAGTTCATCCTCAATCCGCGCCATATCGAAATCCAGATCCTCGGCGATAAGCACGGCAATATCCTCTATCTCAACGAGCGCGAGTGCAGCATCCAGCGCCGCCACCAGAAGGTGGTGGAAGAAGCGCCGTCACCCTTTGTCACGCCGAAGATGCGCAAGGCGATGGGAGAACAATGCGTCGCCCTCGCCAAGGCGGTTGGTTATTACAGCACGGGTACAGTGGAATTGATTGTATCGGGTGCAGATCCGACCGGAGAGAGCTTCTACTTCCTCGAAATGAACACCCGCTTGCAGGTTGAGCATCCGGTCACCGAATGCATCACCGGCATCGATCTGGTCGAACAGATGATCCGTGTGGCTTATGGCGAGAAGCTCGCCATGACGCAGGATGATATCAAGATCGATGGCTGGGCAATCGAAAACCGCGTCTATGCCGAAGATCCCTATCGCGGCTTCCTTCCCTCCACCGGGCGCATCGTGCGCTACAATCCGCCGGTGCCGGGCTGGGCAGGGGATATAAGAGGCGTTGATGGCGTGCGTGTTGATGATGGCGTTGCCGATGGCGGCGAAGTCAGCATGTTCTACGACCCGATGATCGCCAAGCTGATCACCTGGGGCAAAACCCGCGACGAAGCCGCTGACAAGCAGGTTGCCGCGCTCGACCGGTTCGAACTCGAAGGCCTTGGCCATAATATCGATTTCGTCTCCGCAATCATGCAGCATCCGCGTTTCCGCTCGGGCGAGCTAACCACCGGTTTCATTGCCGAGGAATATCCCGATGGCTTCGCAGGCGCACCTGCGTCTGAAGACCTGATTCGTAAGTTATGCGCGATTGCCGGTGTGGTCGCGACAAGCAATTCTGAACGTGCGCGCCATATTGACGGGCAGTTGGGCGATAACTTGCCTGCGATCCGCAACTGGCTGGTGTCGGTCGACAAACAGAAGCATGATGTGATCGTCCACAACGGTCAGGTGACCGTCGATGGGCAGAAGATGGAGTTGCAGACCGACTATGTCCCCGGCGCGCGGATGGTGCATGCAATCGCCGACGGCGAAAGCCTTGCGGTCAAGGTTGCCAAATCGGGGTCGGGCTTCAAAATGACGACGCGCGGTGCCAGCCACAGCGTGGTCTGCCTGCCCGAACATGTTGCACCGCTATCGACGCATATGATCGAAAAGATCCCACCCGATCTCTCCAAATTCCTTATCTGCCCGATGCCAGGCCTGATCACGGCTGTGCATGTCGATGTCGGTGACAAGGTGGAGGCGGGTCAGCCACTCGCGATTGTCGAGGCGATGAAGATGGAAAATATCCTGCGCGCCGAGAAAGCTGGCGTGGTGAAATCGGTCAACGCCAAGGCTGGAGACAGCCTGGCCGTTGATGCAATCATATTGGAGATGGAGTAACCTCCGTCGACTGTTTAGTCCGCAATGCTGAGCCTGTCGAAGCACCCTCAAGGGTTTGGCCAACCTGTGAGACGCCTTTCGACAGGCTCAGGGCCACGGTATCACCAATCAAGACTCATAGATGTTTCAGGGCTTCACGCTTGCTGAGCGGGCTCAGTCGTTCTTCATTCGTCGTCACATAGCGCCGCACTTCGTCCGGATCGGTGCGCGCATATTGGCGCAGCACCCAGCCGATAGCTTTGCGCAGGAAGAATTCTTTTGAAGTGATAGACGGCTCGAAACAAGCGTAGAGCAGTTCGAGATCCATCTTCGCCTTTGCATGCAATTGGCACAATATGGCGCTGCGCCTGACCCACATATTATCGTCCTTGGCCCAAAGCAGCATGGTTTCCCGCATCGCATCACGCTCGGCTTCGAGAATGTCCCAAAGCCGGTGCGGTGCAATGGCGTCGATGATGTCCCACCAGCCACCGCTCTCGATCATCTCGCGGTACATGGGCAGCGCATCCATGCGTTGGAACGGGCGCGCATAGCGCATCCCTGCTAGCTCGATGGCGGCGTAATATTCCTCACGATAGTGCGCGCCGCGCCAGATCGCCAAAATGTCGGCGCGCCAGTCATCGGCAGTGGAATATTCCAGCCCGGCAGAGACCGCTCTTGCTGTTCGTCGGATGTCGGCAGACGCCACGCCCATATAGGGCATGGCTGACTTCATATAAGCCTGCATCGCTGGTGCGCGGGCACGGTCAGCCTTTTCAAGCAATCGCGCGCGCAATTCCGCCGCGAGCGACATGGATGTCAGCTGCCCAAAAGCCGTCTGGCGAGGAAAAGCTTGAAGATAACGAACGCAACCAGCCCGACTGCAGCGGTTCCGACATGGAACAGCCAGAAGGTCGGCGTCGCCATGGTTTCATACCATGTGCCGACTTCGCCCACGATCTTGTTCGCCGCGAAGAAGGACAGATAATAAATGCCTATGATCGTCGCGTTTAGCGCGCGCGGTGCCAGCTTTGTAAAGAAAGCAAGGCTGACGGGCAGGATATGCGCAAAACCTATGCTGTTAAAGATGTGGAACATCAGCGGCCAGAACAGGCCGATCTTGCCATCGCCTTGCGTTATCGCTGCCATATAGAGGCAGAGGCCGCCCGCGATGGTAAAGAAACTGCCGATGATCATCTTGCCCAGTTCGTCGGGCTCCTGCCGTTTTTTGCCGTACCAGACATAAAAGGCCGCGACCGCCGCCAGCATGCTGAAACTGGCCGCCGCATCGATGGTGATCATCCAGCTGGTGGGCAGCGTTTGGCCAAAAAAGGTCAGCTGGAACTGCGTGTCGGCCCATACCAGATATGCGTTGAAAATCTGCTGGTTGGTCAGCAGCGCCACGGCCAATATCGGGACCAGTGCTACCACTGCAACAATCCGCAGCCAGTCCTGACGTGTGAGCGGCTCTTTGACCGCCTTTGCCTCGCTGGCCTTAGCAGGGCGATTGTCAGCGGGCAGCCATGGCCCGGCCATGATGTAGAGGATCAGGCCAATCACCATCACGGCGCCTGCGGTTCCAAAGCCCCAATGCCAGCCCACCCGCTCTCCCAGCGTACCCGCGACCAGCGGCGCTGCAATCACGCTGACATTGATCGCGATGTAGAAAATCTGGAATGCCATCGCGCGGCGCAGGTCTTCGGGCTTGTACAATTCTCCGACCTGGCTCGCGATGTTGCCCTTGAAAAGGCCGACGCCGACGATCAGCGCCATCAGGGCGAAAAGGAAGCTACTTTCAAACGCCATCAGGAAATGGCCCAGCGTCATGAATAGCCCGCCTAGGATCAGCGTCGTTCGCCGCCCCAACCAGCGGTCGGCAATCAGACCGCCGGCTATAGGGGTCAAATAGACCAGCGAGGTGTAATCACCGAAAAGCTTCGACGCCAAGGGCTGACCATCAAGGCCATACCAACCCTTCATCCAGTCGAGACCGATTACCCCCGCAGCATTTTCCGGCAGCAGCAGATATTTGACCATGTACAGCACGAGCAAGGTCTGCATCGAATAATAGGAAAAGCGCTCGCAACCCTCGACAAAGGCCAGATAGCCCAGCCCCTTGGGATGGCCCAAAAAGGCGCGATCGGATCGGTCGGTCAGATCGATTTCGGGTGTCGCTTCGGCAATGGTCATTCTGTAACTCCCCCGAGTAATATTCTTTCATCCGCCATATCGTTTCGCGCAGCGTTTGCCAGTAAATTTCGATGATTGGCGTTGGCGGCATTAGCAGTTAAGCTGCAACGGTTATCAGGGGGAGACAATCACATGCCAGTTCCGGTTACCGCTTTTGTTGCAGCCATTTGTGCGCTGCTCCTTCTCCTCACCGCAATCGACACAGTTCGCCAGCGCATCCGCGCAAAGGCCGCCTTTGGCGATGCGGGTGATGCCAAGCTGATCAGCGCTAGCCGCAGTCATGGCAATCTAGCGGAACATGCACCGATCGTCATCCTGCTGCTCGCCTTCCTCGAACTCGCACATGCCTGGCATATGGGCCTGATGGCCATCGGCGCGCTCTTCCTCTTTGGCCGTGTGATTCACATTTGGGGGCTGTATTTACCCGCAAGCACCAAGCCGCCGCTGCCTCGCTCACTGGGCGTAATCATCACATGGCTGACACTGGCCATATTGAGCGGGTGGACGCTATATTTGCTGGTTACACAGAACCTCTAATCGATCAGAGCCACAGCCCTTATCCAGCCAGCGCTTGCGCGTTCTATCTTGACTGGAAAGCAGCTGATCTTCCAACCGAAAGGCGGGAGCGAGGCTAAATTGGTCAACTTCTCGATCTGGTAGTAAGGCTGGATGCGTCCGGCCTTATGGCCTTCCCAGATGATCGACGGATCGCGCGTTTCGGCCCAGCGTCTGGCAGTGTGGCTGAACGGAGCGTCCCAGCTCCATGCATCGGTGCCGACGACTTTAACGCCGCGTTCGGTCAAATAAAGCGTGGCTTCTGCGCCCATGCCGCAACCCTGATCGGTGAAGTTGTCGGTTCCATAAACCGCACCCGATTGGACCAGCACAATGTCGAGCGGCTGCAGTTCATAGCCGATCCGCGCCAGTTCGGCTTCGACCTCGGCAGCGCTGACGACATGACCATGCGGTTTGTTCGAGAAATCGAGCTTTACGCCGGGACGGAAGAACAGGTCGAGCGGGGCCTCGTCTATCGAAGGGGCGGGGGAGGCCCCGCTGTCGGTGGTCGAATGGAAATGCCAGGGCGCATCCATGTGGGTGCCGTTGTGCGTGCTCAGCGTCAGGCTTTCGACTGCCCAGCCTTCGCCATCGGGCAAGTCGTCCTTGTTCAAGCCCGGGAAAAACATCGCTATCTGCTCCCATGTATTCTCATGGGTCATATAGGTTATCTGCGGACGCATTACCTGCGGATCGGAAACCACATCATTGGTAATCGATATCGAAAGGTCGACAAATTGGGTCATTGCGGCAGCGCCTTGTCGCCGTGGTCAAGTACCATAGCCGCCGAACGCCGTGCCATGGCGAGGAACATGTCGTCGCCTCGATCGGTCCGTTCAACCACCATTGCAGCGGTTACACCCATCAGGAAGCCTGCGACCGCAGAGCGGCAATAATCGTCGTGAATATGAGCCAAGTCGGTCTCCGGCACGCCGCGTGCGATCAGTTGTGCTTTGTAGCGAGCGAGCAATTCCTCTTCGATGTCACGACGATGCCCCGCATCGAAGGCGGTGCCGGTGTAATAGGCAATATCACCCACACCAATGCCCACGCCGGTTGTTTGCCAGTCAACGATCACGATTGGTTTAACCCGATCACCGACATTGAACAGCATATTGTCAGGGCGGAAATCATTATGGGTCAGGCAGCGCGGGCTTTGGCGGGTGTCGTAATTGGCGTTGAGCTTGCCGAGGAAGGCCTCGCCCACCGTGCGCATATTGGCATCGACGCGATCGCCATAACGGTCGCAAAATGCGGGCCAGAACATGCCGAACAGCATATCGCTGTCGAGTTGTGGTGGAACCGCTTTGGTTCCGTTGGGCCAATCGAGCGTGTCGATCATCGGATCGCCCCACCATGCGGCATGAATGCTGGCAGCGGCATCGACCGCCAGCAATGCTTCTTCCCTGCTTGGCTCGCCGAGCTGGTTGCCCTGCACATGATGGGGCAGATCATGCATGATCAGCGTAAAGGCGTGGCTATCTTCATCAAAGGCAATGTAGAGATGGTCGGGTACCGCCATCGGCTTCTTGCCCGCAAAAGTCTGGTAAAAGCGGCTTTCGCGCAGATAAGTGAGGTGTGATTTGCCCGTTGTCCGGCTCAACTCATCATTGGACGGCAGTTTGGCGACAATCGTTGGTGGAAAACCGTCGGGATTTGCGTCAAAGTTCAAGGCGATACGATAGGTCGCACCTACCTGACCAGTGCCGATAGCTTTGGCTTCGATCGAAGCAATGGCAACGTCATGGCCTTTGCCGCGCAGCATCCCGGTGAGCCAGTCGGCGGTGATTTCATCGCGTGACAGGACTGGCAGACTCATGCGCCCGCCCCGTCGTTAAGCCCCTTGAAGCCGCTCGGGCCATGTGGACCGAAAACAAGCTGTTCGACAATGCCGATGCCTTCGGAACTTGCCCCGCCACCTTCGTGCCGCGCCCGCGCAACATGCTGGATATGCAGGTGGGGCATTAAGAGGGGATCGAGATCGGCAGGGCGGAAGTCTTCGCGTTCAACCGCCAGTTCTCCCTTGAAACCACCATGCACCCATTCGCTATGGCCATAGCCGATACCCTTCATCATGAAGGTGTCGATTGGCTCCCAAGTTACAACATGATCGCGCCTGCCATCGTCACGAACGTCGAGCCGTGCAGCAGTCGCATGGCGTTTACCGGCCGCCCAGTTCATTGTGAAGCGGTCGTCATGGAAGTGCATTCCGCCTTCCTGATTGGCTCCGTCCATCATCAGTGTCGCGCGGCGGTTCCAGGCCTCTCCCTTTTCGTCCTCGTTGACATGGGCGTAGAGCGACAGGTTGGGGAAGTTGGTCGGCGCCCACAGCCAGTAAAATTGCGGCATGGTGGCAGGGATTGCGGGCTGCGGGTCTGCTGCGCCAATCGGACGCACGCCCCAGCTTCGGTCGCGCGTACCAAAGGCCCCATCATAGGCTTCGCGCTTGCCATCAACCTCGACCCAACCCGAGACATGGCAGTTCACAGTGAAACGGGTGAGATCCATCATCATCCGCGAACCGTTGCGGCGGGTGAAGCGCGGCTCCTGAATCGGCGCAGAGCGGACTTCGAAGGTCAAATCTGCTGAAATGCCCTCATGATTGTCAACAATGAGACGCACCGTCTTGAGCGGCTCGACAACCTCGATGCGGATCGGTCCGCAATGCATGTCCATCCGTTCGAAACCCAATATGCGCGAGGCATGGATGCAGTGTTGCGTACCATCCCTGATGATCGAGAAATGCGCATCGGCGATATTCAAGTGCGGATATACGCCAAAGGCTGCACCGAAATAGCCCGACCCGTCGGGACGGTAGCCGCAGAAAAAGAAGCGGTCGTAAAAATTGCGGTCGGTGCCTGAAAAGGCAATTGGCTCAGCCGTCTGGTGGATCGGGTACTCATCGCCCTTGGTCAGCATCTCTCTCTCCTTAACTCTCTCGCACAAGTTGTTAATCGCTCGATTAAACAAACGCAACAAGGCTTGAACGCTACGGCGTTGCAACTAAGAGGGAGCGAAAGGCGAGACAGGGAGGGGGAACCCATGGCGAGTACAGCAGAGGCTGACGAAATCGTAATTGATCCCAAACGCGATCGGCTGGTGATTACCGCATCGTCACTGGGCACCGTGTTCGAATGGTACGACTTCTTCGTCTATGGCATTTTGGGCGCGCTGATCGGGAAACTGTTTTTCCCTTCCGACAATCCGACAGCGGCCACTCTTGCCAGCCTAGCTGTTTTCGGTGCCGGTTTTGGTGTCCGGCCATTGGGAGCAATCCTGTTCGGCTATTTCGGCGATAAGATCGGTCGGAAATACACATTCCTTGTGACCATAACGCTCATGGGCGGCGCCACTGCGGCAATCGGTTTCTTGCCGACCTTTGAACAAGCCGGAATTTGGGCCGCGGTGCTGCTTTTGCTCATGCGATGCCTACAGGGATTGGCGCTTGGCGGTGAATATGGCGGTGCAGCCATATATGTCGCCGAGCATGCCCCCAAAGGAAAGCGCGGCCAGTATACGAGCTGGATTCAGGCTTCCGTCGCGGGCGGATTTCTTCTTGCCGTTCTGGTCGTGCTCGTCACGCGGACGATTGTCAGCGACCCCGCTGAATTCGAAGCTTGGGGATGGCGTGTGCCCTTCATCATTTCCATTCTGCTTCTCGCGATTTCGCTGTGGATCCGCCTGAAACTCTCCGAAAGCCCGGTTTTCTCAGCGATGAAAGCGGCTGGAACAGTTTCAAAAAATCCCTTCACCGAAAGCTTTCGCTATCCCGGGAATGTCAAGCGCATCTTGGTCGCTATGTTTGGTGTCGCTGCAGGTTTGACCGTCATCTACTACACCTCACAATTTTATACGCTCTATTTCCTGACCGGCACTGCCCGAGTGCCAGAGACTGACGCGCTACTATATATGGCGGTGGGTGCTTCAATTGCGGCACCGCTTTATGTTGCAGCGGGATGGATGTCCGACCATTTCGGCCGCAAGAAGATTTTGTTGATCGGTTATGCCCTGTCGATGTTGCTGACATTTCCCTTGTTCTGGACGATGGCAGATGCAGCCAATCCGGCGTTATCAAAGGCCACCGCATCGTCTCCGGTAACGCTTGTTTCGCCGGAATGCGATTTCAACGTGTTTGCCAGCAAACATGAAACGGAATGCGCCAAGGCTTTGAATTTCCTTTCCAAACGTGGGATCAGTTATTCAAAGTCTATTGGACAGGATACGATATTGAAAGTCGGTACTGCCGAGGTGAAAGGCTTTGATGAAAAAGCCTATATAGCTGCTTTGGAAGCAGCGGGTTATCCAAATGAATCGGATCCGGAGCAGCGCAATGGGTTGGTCATTATTTTGGTGGTCGCCGCACTAGTAGCCCTGTCCGCTCTGACTTATGGGCAAGTGGCCGCAATATTGGTGGAAATGTTTCCGGCGAAAATTCGTTACACCTCCATGTCGATACCCTATCATATCGGAACCGGCTATTTCGGAGGATTTCTGCCGCTAATCTCGCAGTATATTGTAGTCAAAACCGGCGGTGCTTTTAACGGCCTTTGGTATGGGGTTGGCGTGGTGGCTATGGCCTTCATAGTGAGTCTGATCTGGCTGCCCGAAAATAGGGACAAGGAACTCGATTGACCTTAATTGCCCCATCGCGCTTGCGTTTGGACAGCAGCGCACTGATTGCCAATTGGAAAACCATGGCCCGCATGAGCGGAGCGGCTGCCACCGGTGCAGCGGTAAAGGCAGACGCCTATGGCTTGGGCGCTTGCGAAGTCGTGCCCAAGCTGTGGGAGGCAGGGTGCAGGGATTTTTTTGTAGCCCATTGGAGTGAAGCGGCCGCAATCGCGAAATTGGTACCTCCGGGAAATATCGCCGTCCTAAACGGCATTTCATCGGATGACATGGCCGCAGCAAAGGAGATCGGTGCGATACCGGTCCTGAACACGGCGAAGCAGATTTCAGCTTGGAAGGCCGGGGGTGGCGGACGATGCCACTTGATGCTCGATAGCGGGATCAACCGGCTTGGCCTAGGGCCGGACCAGATTGATGCCCAATTGTTGGAAGGTTTGGAAATAGACATATTAATGTCCCACCTTGCGTCGGCCGATGAGGATGTTGACCAAAATCGCCGCCAACTCGCGATGTTTCACCAAGCTAGCCAGAATATTTCGGCCCGGCGCAAAAGTCTGGCGAACAGCGCAGGGATAGCATTGGGTAAAGATTATTGTTTTGATCTGACAAGGCCGGGACTGGCCGTTTATGGCGGTGTTCCGCGTAACGAATTGTCGTCTGAAATAAAGCAGGTTGTTTGGCCGGAGGCTCGCATCTTGCAGATCAGGCAGCTCGATGCAGGAATCCCTGTCGGGTACAATGCGACTTTCACAACGCGTGAATGCTCGGTTCTGGCGACTATTTCTGTCGGCTATGCTGATGGCTATTTCCGGGGCTTCTCCAATTCAGGTTTTTGCCGATTGGACTTGGATCGCTTTCCAGTGGTTGGGCGCGTATCGATGGATCTGGTGACTGTAGATATTTCGAATAGCAGCAGCCAACTGGCCGAGGGCGATTGGCTGGCTATGGAATTTGAACTGAATGGTGCCGCGGCCGCATCAGGTGTCAGCCAATATGAATTGCTGACCGGGTTAGGGCGTCGATATTCCCGGCACTGGATTTAAGGTTTCACGCTCAAATGTTGCAGTGCAAGAAAAAGTGGTGCAAGGCGGGCTCGAACACATTTCACCGGGAACGCATGAATGGCACGGAAATCCGCAACGAGCGAAGACGGCCCGATCATAATCAAGAAATATGCGAACCGGCGCCTGTATAACACGCAGTCGTCCAAATATATCACGCTCGACTATTTGGCCGAGCTGACCCGCAAGGATATCGAATTCAAGGTTGTCGATGCCAAAACGGGCGAGGACATCACGCATAGTGTGCTGACGCAAATCATCATGGAAGAGGAAAATGGTGGCAAGAGCATGTTACCGGTCAATTTCCTGCGCCAGATTATCGCGCTTTATGGAGACTCCATGCAGGGTCTGGTCCCGCAATTCCTGGAAAATTCGATGGACAATTTCAGGAAGAACCAGAAGCAGGTTCAGGATGTCATCGAGAATGCGCTGACTTCGGGCCCCTTCGGTCATATTGCCAAACAAAATATCGAAATGATGCGCGCTGCGCGCGATGCGTTGGTTCCCAATCTCGGCAATCTGGGAGGCAAGAAGGAAAAGTCCGACGAAAATCTTGATGATCTGAAACGCCAGATGGCCGAGTTGCAGGCCAAGATCGACAAACTCTCCAAGGAGTAAGCCGCCGCACGGTTGCGGTTGAGCCGTCAAGCCGCTAGGGGCTGGGCCATGAAACACGCGCTTTCCGTTACCCGCCAACAAAATTTCGCCGCCTGGTATCAGGAGGTCATTTCCGAAGCCGATCTTGCTGAAGAGTCGGGCGTACGTGGCTGCATGGTTATTCGCCCTTGGGGTTACGGCATGTGGGAACGCATCCAGAAGCTGATGGATGCGGAAATCAAGAAAGCCGGCGTTGAAAATTGCTATTTCCCGCTCTTCATCCCGCTATCCTTCTTCGAAAAGGAAGCTGACCATGTTGAGGGCTTTGCCAAGGAAATGGCGGTCGTCACCCATCACCGGCTTGTCGGCGACGGCAAGGGCAAGCTGATCCCTGATCCGGAATCGAAGCTCGAAGAACCGCTGGTCGTGCGTCCCACATCCGAAACCGTGATCGGTGCGGCGATGAGCCGCTGGGTGCAAAGCTGGCGCGATCTGCCTTTGCTGGTCAACCAATGGGCGAATGTTGTGCGCTGGGAAATGCGCACCCGCATGTTCCTGCGCACGAGCGAGTTCCTGTGGCAGGAAGGGCATACCGCGCATGTCGATCGCGAAGACGCGATGAAGGAAACGATGCGCGCACTGGAAATGTATCGCGCATTTGCCGAAGGACCGCTGGCGATGCCGGTGGTGGCGGGTGAGAAGCCCGAAAATGAGCGCTTCCCCGGCGCCGTCGCGACTTATTCGATTGAGGCGATGATGCAGGATGGCAAGGCGTTGCAGGCCGGCACCTCGCATTATCTGGGCACGGGCTTTGCCGAGGCCGCGGGCATCAAATATCAGGATAAGGAAGGCGGACAGCAGTTCGCCCACACCACCAGCTGGGGCGTTTCGACGCGCATGATCGGCGGCGTGATCATGACGCATGGCGATGATGATGGCTTGCGCTGCCCCCCACAGATAGCGCCCTGGCAGATCGTCATCGTTCCGATGCTGCGCGACGATGATGGCGATGCGGCCGTGCTCGATTATTGCCGTGAACTTTGGAAAGAACTGGGCGCGCTGTCGGCCTTTGGAGAGCCGGTGCGTGTGCTGCTCGATACTAAGGCTGCCAAGGCGTCGAACAAGCGATGGGCCTGGGTGAAAAAAGGTGCGCCGATCATTGTCGAGGTAGGGCCGCGCGACGTATCCGAAGGCAAGGCTGCGGTGCTTCGCCGTGACCGGCTGTACAAGGATGATGGCAAGCTCAACACTGCATTTACACTCAAGGATGAATTTGTTCAGCAGGCCGCAGGCATGCTCGAAGAAATCCAGACTGCGCTACACAGCGAAGCCAAGGCGAGGCTCGAAGCCAATATTGCGCGTGACGTCACCGATCTGGCGGCGCATTTCAAAGGTGACGAGGCCAAGTTCGCTGGCTGGGTCGAAGTGCAATGGGCTCGCCCAACCGGCGCAGCGCTTGACAAGATCGTTGAACAGTTGAAGGCGCTGAAGCTCACCATGCGCAACAGCCCGCTCGATGCAGCGCCGGTGGATGGCGCATGCTTCTTCACCGGCGAACCTGCGGTCGAGCGCATCCTCATCGGACGGACTTACTGATTTGGCGCGAAAGCCGCGCCATCAGCCGGGCCTTCCGACACGCGAGCAAATCCTCGAGTTCATAGAGGAATCCAAGGAGCCGGCAGGCAAGCGGGAAATTGCCCGCGCTTTCGGCTTGCATGGTAGCGACAAGATCGCCTTGAAGGCGCTGCTCAAGGATATGACCGACGAGGGGCTGATCGATGCTGCACCGGGCAGGGCGTTTCACAAGATGGGCGGCGTTCCCCGCGTTACCGTGCTCAAGATCGTCGACGTCGACGGTAACCAGCTGATCGCCATTCCGGAGCGCTGGGAAGCGGATGGCATTCCTTTACCCAAGCTCCGCGTGGTCGAACGCGGGCGCAAAGGTGCACTTGGCATCGGCGATCGCATCCTCGCGCGCACCGAAGAGGCTGGCAAAGGCTGGCTCGCGCACCCGATGAAGAAACTCGCCAAGGCGAGCGAGCAAATCATGGGTGTGGTTGAGGAAAGCGACAATGGCCGTTTCTGGCTGAAATCGACTGACAAGAAGGCGCGTTTCGATATTCCCTTGTTCGAAATCGGTGAGGCACAGCCGGGTGATCTGGTGCTGGCCGAACTTGGCGGTCGGGCAGGGCAGAAGAAAGCACGTGTTACCGATGTTCTCGGCGATCCCTTTGCTCCCCGCAGCTTCAGCCTGATTGCCATCCACAAATTCGGCATCCCGTTTGAAATTCCGGAAGAGGTGGAGGCCGAGGCAAAGAAGGTGCATGACCTGCCCGTCACCGCCGAAAAGCGCGAAGATCTGCGCCATTTGCCGATCATCGCCATCGATCCGAGAGATGCCCGTGATTTTGACGACGCGGTGTGGGCTACGCCAGATGACGATCCTAAAAATACAAATGGTTTCAAAGCTATCGTCGCCATAGCTGATGTCAGCTATTATGTACGCCCCGGCAGCGCGCTTGATCGCGAGGCGGCAAAGCGCGGGAACAGCGTCTATTTCCCCGATCGCGTTGTGCCGATGCTGCCGCACGCTTTGTCGTCGGACAAATGCTCGCTGCGGGAAGGGGAGGACCGTGCGGTACTCGCTTGCCACATGCAGATTGATGCAGGCGGGCAAGTGACGTCATGGCGTTTCACCCGCGCAGTCGCCCGGATTTCCGCCAATATTCCGTATCAGGATGCGCAGGATGCGATAGACGGGAAGCTCGATCATCCGATGCTCGAACCCGCGCTCAAGCCGCTCTGGGCGTGCTGGGACCTCCTCAAAAAAGCCCGCGACCGTCGCGGGCCATTGGAACTGAACCTGCCCGAACGCCGCATCACGCTCGATGATCAGGGCAGGGTAGTCGGCGTTGCCGTGCGCGAACATCTCGATGCGCATCAGGTGATCGAGGATTTCATGATCGCGGCCAATGTTGCGGCGGCAAAGGCACTGGAGGAAAAGAAATCCCCTTTGATCTACCGCGTCCACGAACCGCCGGCGCGTGAAAAGCTGGTCGCGCTCAAGGACTATCTCAAAACCTTCGATCTTGAATTCGCGCTGGGGCAGGTGGTTCGCCCATCGACCTTCAACGCGATCATCGACAAGGTGCAGGAGCATGACGAAATCCTGCCGCAAATCATGGAGGCGGTGCTGCGCAGCCAGACACAGGCTTACTACACCCCCCAAAATGCCGGGCATTTCGGACTGGCGCTGGGCAGCTATGCGCATTTCACCTCACCCATCCGCCGCTATGCCGACCTGATTGTGCACCGCGCGCTGGTGAGTGCCTATGATCTGGAAATGCCCGCGCCCAAGGATGGTTCAATCAAGCCTGTCACTGGCCTGTCGGCCAGGGATTTCGAACGGCTTGACGTCACCTCCGAGATGATTAGCCGCGCCGAACGCCGCGCGATGGAGGCCGAACGCGAAACCACCGACCGCTATGTCGCGGCTTTCCTCTCGTCGCAGATCGGCCAGATAATCGATGCGCGGATCACCGGCGTTCAGAATTTCGGATTTTTCGCGACAGTAGAGTCAATTGGCGGCGATGGTTTGGTTCCGGTCTCAACTTTGGGGGCGGAACGTTTTTTCTACGACGAGGCGAGCCAGACGCTGACCGGCGAGGACAGTGGAGACGAATATCGCCCCGGAATGCGCCTCAAATTGCGACTTGCCGAAGCTAATCCGGTCTCGGGTGCGTTACGCTTCGAATTGCCCGAAGGCGGCAGCTACGCCCCGGCGCGGATGCAGCGACCGTCCGGCGTCAAGCATCAGGGCAAACATATGGCCGGAAAGCGCGGGCGGCCTTCGAATATCCGGCATCAGGGTAAGAAAAAGCGTTAGAAGGGTTTCACGCAGAGACGCGGAGTTTCGCAGAGACGCAGAGAAGAGTGTCTGCGGCGAAGCCGCTTTCAAATTGAACGCACCGCTTGGATTTTAACCGACAATAGTGAAATGAGCCTTAGGCTCAGGAAAAACTCTCTGCGTCTCTGCGAAACTCCGCGCCTCTGCGCGAAACAAAAAAATCAGCTCAATTCATCCAGCGCTTCATCGCTGAGCGACCCCGGTATCACCATCACCGGGCAGCGCAGCGAACCCGCATTATTGCCGGTAAAGTGTGAAACCAGCGGCCCCGGTGCGCCCTGCGCCGCCGCACCCAGCACCAGCGCGGCGATCTCGGGATGCTCGTCGAGCATTTCCTTCACCACATCCACGCCTTCGCCATCCTTGATGGTAATGCTGGGCTGGATACCGAGTTCGTCAAAGATCGAGCCTGCGGCGACGCGCACCAGTTCCTCGGCCTTTTCGCGGTTCTCTGCCTCCATCGTCGCCTGCACGCCGCCCCAGGCGACAAAATCGGCGCGTTCGACCAACGTCAGGATATGCAAACTGCCGCCGGTTTTGGCGGCACGGCGCGCGGCAAAGCGGAGCGCGAGGCGCGCCTCTTCGGTCTCATCAATAACAACCAGATAGGTGCGCATCGCCGTTTCCCCGTCGCGGCATTCATGTATTCGTATGAACCTGCGTCATTTCCAATCGCAGTGCAAGCAATAGCCGCTTGACGCTGGGGAAACCAAGCCCTTATGCCGCTTCGACAAATCCAGACCATAAACAGGATGCCCTGATGCCCATCGAGCTCAAAATGCCCGCACTGTCCCCCACCATGGAGGAGGGCACGCTTGCCCGCTGGTTGGTGAAGGAAGGCGACAGCGTGTCGTCGGGCGATCTGATTGCCGAGATTGAGACCGACAAAGCGACGATGGAGTTTGAAGCGGTCGATGAGGGCGTGATTTCGCAGATTTTGGTCGCCGAAGGCACCGACGGAGTGAAGGTCGGCACCGTTATAGCGATGATCCAGGGTGAGGATGAAGGGTCGGCGCCTGTTAAGGCTGCACCCGTCACCCCTGCGCAGGCAGGGGCCGCTGTAGTCGGTGCTCCTGCCCCCAAAGAAGAAACCTCCAGCGGTCCCGGCCTTCGGCGGGACGACGTTGTGGCCAAACCCGCACCTGCGGCACCGGTTGCAGCCTCCGGCGATCGCATCAAGGCCAGCCCGCTTGCGCGCCGCATTGCCGCCGACAAAGGCGTTGACCTCGCCGGTTTGACCGGCACCGGACCTAATGGGCGTATCGTCAAGGCTGATGTCGAAGGTGCCTCAGCCAAAACCGCTAGTGCTGAGCCTGTCGAAGCACGGGTTACAACCGAGAACCGCCCTTCGACAGGCTCAGGGCCTGCGGTACAAAATCAACCGGTCCCCGATTTCGGCATCCCGCACGAGGTGGTCAAACTCAGCAATATGCGCAAAACGATCGCGCGCCGCCTGACCGAGAGCAAGCAGACCGTTCCGCATATCTATCTGACGGTCGACGTCCGCCTCGACGCACTGCTCAAGCTGCGCGGCGAGCTGAACGCCAGCCTCGAAAGCCGTGGCGTCAAACTGTCGGTCAACGATATGCTGATCAAGGCGCTCGCGCTGGCACTGATTCAGGTGCCGAAATGCAATGTCAGCTTTGCGGGCGATACCATGCTGCAATATAGCCGCGCCGATATCAGCGTCGCCGTGTCGGTGCCCACCGGTCTGATCACCCCGATCATCGTCGATGCCGCGAACAAGTCGCTCTCGACCATCTCGACCGAAATGGGGGCACTTGCCGCCAAGGCGAAGGAGGGCAAGCTGCAACCGCATGAATTCCAGGGCGGCACCGCCTCTATCTCGAACATGGGCATGATGGGCATCAAGCAGTTCGAAGCCGTGATCAACCCGCCGCAAGCCATGATCATGGCCATCGGCGCGGGCGAAAAGCGGCCTTATGTGGTCGACGACGCGCTGGCGATTGCGACGGTGATGAGCGCTACGGGGTCGTTCGACCACCGTGCGATCGATGGTGCAGATGGCGCGGAGTTGATGAAGGTATTCAAGGAACTGGTGGAAAAGCCGTTAGGGTTGGTGGCGTGATAACCCCCTCTCCCCTTGCGGGAGAGGGAGGGGCCCGCGCCGAAGGCGTGGGAGGGAGAGGGGGTGTGCCTTCAAGGTCCGATCTTCTTGCTCGCGCCAAATCGATGCGTCTCAACCCGACAGAAGCTGAAAAGCGTCTTTGGATGATATTGCGGGCCAAACGATTGGTCGGCTATAAATTCAGACGGCAAGTCATCATCGATAGCTACATCGTCGATTTCGTCAATTTCGATCACCGGCTGATCGTCGAAGCCGATGGCTCACAACATGCCGAGAGCGAGTATGACCAGCGCCGAGACGCCTATTTGAAGGGGCAAGGCTTCACCGTGCTGAGGTTCTGGAACAGCTATATTTTGAAAGATAGCGATGCCGTCGCCGAAACCATTTGGCATGCATTGCAAACGCCCCCTCTCCCTTCCGCCGCTTCGCGGCTCCCTCCCTCTCCCGCAAGGGGAGAGGGAATAGAAAGTGCAGCAAATGTCTGACTACGACCTTATCGTCCTCGGCTCCGGCCCCGGTGGCTATGTGGCCGCCATCCGAGCCGCGCAGCTCGGGCTGAAAACCGCGATTGTTGAGCGTGAAAATCTCGGCGGCATCTGCCTCAACTGGGGGTGCATCCCGACCAAGGCGTTGCTGCGCTCGGCGGAGATCTATCATTATATGCAGCATGCGGGCGATTATGGGCTGACTGCCGCCAATATCAGCGCGGATATCGATGCGGTGGTGAAGCGTTCGCGCGGCGTGGCCAAGCAGCTCAATCAGGGCGTCACGCATCTGATGAAGAAGAACAAGATCACCGTCCATATGGGCGATGGCAAGCTGACCGCACCGGGCAAGCTGACCGTCACCAAGGATGGCAAATCAGAAGAACTGACCGCGAAGAACATCATCATCGCCACCGGCGCCCGCGCCCGCGACCTGCCGTTCGCGCCCGCCGACGGCAAACGCATCTGGACCTATCGCCACGCGATGGTGCCGCCCGAAATGCCCAAGAAGCTGCTCGTCATCGGCAGCGGCGCTATCGGCATCGAATTTGCCAGTTTCTACAATGATATGGGCGCGGAAGTGACCGTTGTGGAAATGATGGACCGCATCGTACCGGTCGAGGATGCCGACGTTTCGACCTTCCTTGAAAAGGCGCTGAAAAAGCAGGGCATGACGATCCTGACCGGGGCAGGGGTGCAGTCGCTGAAGGCCGGCGCCACCGGCGTCACTGCCGAAATCAAGGATAAGGATAGCAAGGTCGCCAAATCCGAATTCACCCACTGCATCGTCGCCATTGGCATAGTGCCCAATACGGAGAATATCGGGCTGGAGGCGCTGGGTGTCGCAACCGAGCGCGGGCATATCAAGACCGATCCGATGTGCCGCACCAATGTGCCCGGTCTTTGGGCGATAGGTGACGTCACCGCGCCGCCATGGCTCGCGCACAAGGCAAGCCATGAAGGCGTAATTGCCGCCGAAGCCATTGCCGGCGGCCATCCGCACGCGATGGATCCGAAGAACATTCCGGGCTGCACCTATTGCCACCCGCAGGTCGCCTCGGTCGGGCTGACCGAAGCCAAAGCCAAAGAAGCAGGCTACGAAGTGAAGGTCGGCAATTTCCCCTTCATCGGCAATGGCAAGGCGATCGCGCTGGGCGAGGCGGAAGGCTTCATCAAGACCGTGTTCGACGCCAAGACCGGCGAGCTATTGGGCGCGCATATGGTCGGTGCGGAAGTCACCGAGCTGATTCAGGGCTATACCATCGGCAAGACAGCCGAACTGGTCGAGGCCGATTTCATGCACACCGTCTTCCCGCACCCGACATTGAGCGAAATGATGCATGAGAGCGTGCTTGGAGCCTATGGGAAGATGTTGCACATGTGAGTGAGCAACCGCTGCTGCCATAACATCGCGACACCCTGAACTTGGTTCAGGGTCCATCTAGCCACTCTACGCATCGGGTTGAGTTGAAAGATGGATGCTGAAACAAGTTCAGCATGACGGCCTTCGATAATTGACGTCATCCGATTTTTCCTCTGTCCTACCGCCGTCCAATCTGCCTAATGTCCGGAAACGAGATTCGGGAGATAACAGACATGGGCATAAGCGTGAACTTTCTGAGAAATGCTGGGGTTTTGGCGATAGCGGCGCTATCCGTTCACTCAGCGCCCCTACTGGCCAACACCGTCATCACCGGTGCGCGGATGCTGGATGTGATCACCGGCAAGATGGTCGACTATCCTGCTATTTTTGTCGACGACAATGGCCGCATCACCAGCATTGCCGATGCCCGGACTGTCAAGTGGGGTGCTGACGTCACCCATATCGATCTGGGCGAAAAGACGCTTCTCCCGGGCCTTATCGACATGCATGTCCATCTTGATGGGCCTGCCGATATTGGCGGCTATCGCGGTCTTGAATTTACCGATAGTTTCTGGGGCATGACGGCTGTTGGCGCCGCCAAATCCATGCTTGACGCCGGCTTCACCACGGTACGCAATGTCGGGTCTGGTGACCGAAACGACATCGGCCTCAAGCAGGCTATCGACAATGGTTATGCGGTCGGCCCTCGCATAGTGCCTGCAAGCTATGCGCTGGGAGCGACCGGCGGCCATTGCGACTCCACGTTCCTTCCGCCGAGCCTGGAGAAGGACGGGAAGGAAGAAGGCATTGGCGACAATGCTGACGAGCTGCGCTATCAGGTCCGCCGCCAGCGCAAATATGGTGCCGAAGTCATCAAGGTCTGCGCAACGGGAGGGGTCTTCTCGCGTAACACCGAGCCCGGCCAGCAGCAGCTTTCGGAAGAGCATTTGAAGGTCATCGCTGACGAGGCGCACCAATGGGGTATTCGCGTCGCCGCCCACGCCCATGGCGGCGATGGAATCAAGGCCGCGATCAAGGCGGGTATCGATACGATTGAGCATGCCAGCCTGGTCGACGATGAAGGCATCAAACTGGCCGCTTCCCGTGCCCGCCCGGTCTGGTTCTCGATGGATATCTACAACACCGAATACACCCAGGCCGAAGGTGCCAAGAATGGTGTGCTTGAGGATAATCTGCGCAAGGATCGCGAAGTCGCCCAGATCCAGCGTGATAACTTCCGCAAGGCGCACAAAGCGGGCGTGAAGATGGTCTTTGGCTCCGATGCCGGCGTGATGCCGCACGCAGATATCGGCAAGCAATTCCGCGTGATGGTCGAATATGGGATGACCCCGCTGGAAGCGATACAGGCCGCTACCCGCAATGGTGCACAGGCGCTGGATCGTGAAAAAGATGTGGGCGCCATCGCGGTCGGCCGTTATGCCGATATTATTGCAGTCGACGGAAATCCGTTGAACGATGTCCGCGAACTCGAGTCGGTCGACGCGGTTGTAAAAGGTGGCAAACGCATCCGCTAAGCTGATGAGTTCAGCAATGATTCAGTTGCAATATGCAACATTGCGGCATCGTCGCAGATTATGATATTCATTGTCTGCGGGAAGACAACACGTTCGCTAAAAAACTGGGGAGCAACGTTTTATGATGTTTACAAGCATGGCGCTGGCCATGGCGCTCAACATGGCTGCCATGAAAGGTGATTTGATGGATGAAGCCAGAAAGAGCTTCAACAATTGCCTTATCAAAGAACATAATGAATCCGTCAAAATGAAGCGGAGCGGTTCGGAATTTAACGAGGCTATTCAGAAAGCATGCCCGACTGAAAAGCAGACCTATTTCGACATGCTGGTAAAATCTGAAAAAGGCTTTGGCTCCAAACAAGCGGATGCAGAGCAATATGCCCGCGAAGAGATCCAGATGATGATCGATGGGACCACCAGTGCCTTTGGTGAAAACCGCGACAACGGTGGTCAATTGGCCGAAGAGAAATAGAGGTTGGCGGACAGGGTGTCCGCCAAGGATTTGGTTTATCTAAATGAAAATAAATAATTTATTTTTATAGAGAGAACTCCTTTCCCTCAAATTTTCCCACATGGCTGTTCATGGGAAGGTGTGCCCAGCAGTTTATGATGCTTTAGCATAGCCGGATGCCACGATTTTCAAAGGCCGCTCAATCAGCCTGATATGCGTGTCGTTAGCTCAGCATTTTGCGGACTTGGTGCTGACAACTCAGTTGTCAGCGCGGAAAATATGATTCATAATTGGGTCGTTAAATCCTTCGGTCAGTCCCGAGGGTGAGGCGTGGAAACCTCTAACCACTAGCGCCGGTCAGACTTTGTCTGGCCGGGTGGCCGCTACGCATGTCCAGGGTCCGCCTAAAGGTGGCGGCGCTCTGTGCTAGTGCAGGGTTTCCAACACCCGGCTTGGGTCTGCCTCTTTCGTTATGGTGGAGGCAAAACCGGTGCAGAAACAATCAACGATCTTTGACGATAACGCCCTGCAGCTGCGCGCGAGTGACATTGTTGCTGCTTGGGATGCTGGCTACACTACTGGCGCTGAGCTGCGGACTCTCGCATCTTTGTTCTTTGACGAATTCGCCGAAGATTATCTCGCCGATATACACGGCTGCGGCATCGAAGAGATGCGTGGGATGCTTGGCGTAGACAAAATTGCTCCGCCTTTCCTTGCGATCCCGGTGGCGCGGCTTGCAGCAAATATCGAATTGCTTCTGGCCCATGCAGTCGAATGTCGAACAACTCCGAAAGTCGATGCCGATCCAGACGATGTCTCTGACGACATGTTCGCCCGGCATGACGATCTGTCGAAGATCATCCACGCGCATTGCGATAATGCGGAGATCAACCGCAACTATCCGCTTTATGCGACGCGTTGCTACCGGTTGATCCAGCGGGTGATGTCGGTGCTGATCCTTGCCGGTGGCGACGCGAAGGCCTTCGAGAAGGCGATTGCCGATGCGCAAAGTCGGGCAAGGGAAGAATGGGCAGGATCAGGCAATGAACCTGATACGTTGGTAACCAAACCCAACGGCGGGCCAATCTACATCCCGCTGTTCGATATTGGCGAACTTATTCTGCGCAATACCGACATCATCGCTGCCTGGGATCAGGGATTGATGACCTGGCCAGAGCTGCGGGTGCTCGCCGAGTTGTTCTACGCCGAGAATGCGGCATTTGTGCTGGCCAAGGCTTGTGGCAGCGATGCCGATGAAATCCACTGCCTTTGGAATAGCGAAGGCTTGGCCGATCCGTTTCTGGGTGTCCCGCTTGCCCGCTTTGCTGACAATGTTGGACAGATAATCGCCTTCGCAAATGAGCATGGCGCGCTTGAGCAACAGCATTTGCTGGGCAAAATCGGCAAGACGGCAGTCGACGCCTTTCAGAAACGGCATGGCACGGCCATCGAAGCCATAGCTTATGCGCCTTTGGCTTGCGATGAGCTATATAACGACCAGCCCAAATATGTGGCCAGTCTCAACAGTCTCTATCCGCCGATCTGGGCTCGCGCGCTGGAAATTGGCTATCAAGTCGGCGATTTCCAAGCTGTCATTGCGAAAGCGCAGCGAGGTGACCTGTGAGGGCTCTCTTGCTTATAGTCGTACCCTTGCTGGCGCTAATGCCGACATCCGTCTTGGCAACACCTGCCGAAGATGCGCTCGCGGCGTTCCTCCACAAGAAATACAACAAGTCGGGTGGTCTGCTTGGAGCAATCATTCCCAACACACCAACAGGCTATGCCGCTGACCATGAGGGCCGCAAAGACGATGGCAGCTATTGGACCAGTGCCTATTTCAACGCGCTCAATGTCTCGACCGCAGGCGGGCCGCAACGTTCACTCGCCAAGCATTGCGAGAAGGCCAAAGGCACGTTGGTACAGCGCTATGCGGTTCGCGTGTTCGACAATGGCGAAAGCAGTTCGCCTGTAACACTCGCTGACCCCAATGGCGGACCGGCACTAGTTGTCGAACGCTGGATGATAGAACGCTGGCGCTATGAAAGCTGGCAGACCGAACCAAAGCAAGGGCCACGCGAATGGGATACACGCAGCCCAGCTGGCTTGATTGATGCCAAAGCCTATCTTGGGTTATTCAGCTGTCAGAACGCCGATACCAAGCCGTTATGGCACGTAGCGATCTTGCCAACGCGTTTCGGCAATATAGAGGCATTGCAGGATATAGGTCGCCGTGAAAACGCATGGTTTATGCTCTCGATCCGTTCGGTGACGGCATCAAATGTGGCTGCAATAGTCGCCGAGCATCAAACCGAAAAAGCGAAAGAACAGGCGGCAGTGGCCGCCTCTGAAGCCGATTTTGAGCGCGAGCGAGCAAGGCGCGAAGCGGAAGGCGCTAAGCGTGGCGCTGTTCTGGCCGAGTTTCGCAAGACCCTTGTCGTTGGCACAAAAACCAATTGTGGGCGCGTTCTTGGCTTTAGCGGTCCGCTGGTTGAGGTGCAGGTGCCGACGCATATCCAGCTCCGCAATGGTGCAACGCGGGTTTTTGTCGAGCGGGACAAGCTCGAACCTGACGATGCCGAGGCATGGAGCTGCAAATGGGATTAGGAGATGGTCATGACTGAACGCATAAAACAGCGCGATGCATATGAACGGAAGCAGGCCAGGGTAGAACTGCTCCATTGGGGGCTCATTGCAATATACATTTTTCTGACAGGAATGTTTCTGGGCCTCGCAACAATGTGGATGATTTTGAAAAACGTCTCATAATCGCAGCCAAGCACACATGCGCAAGGCCCGCTTGGCATCACCTCTAAGGTCTAGAGAGCCGCACCGCAGCCGACCCAAACCAAAAGGCCACAACCTCATTCCCTGTTCGGCCTGCCAGCGGCGAGGACGAAAACCAGCAAAGACATTCCCCGTCCCGACACCTTCTGCCAGCCATCACGCGCAGACCGGGTCAAGAGCCCGAAGGGCCGCGAAGCGGCAAGGCAAAGCCGTAGCTCTTTACCCGGGCGAGCATGGTGGCAGGCTGGATGAATTCGGAAAATTGGAATCTCGCCTTTATGCTCAAACCATAACAGCAGCATGTCGTCTAATGATAGCGTGCTGTATTTGTTCTTCTTATTTATGAACTTGTTTATCTGCAATTCAGTGTAAATCTGATGTGGCATTATTTCGCGGTGCCAAATGTTCTGCTAACGGCATCGTTATTGGGATTCGGGGTCGATTTTCCGTGACTTTGGGAAGTGAAGGAACAGCACAGGCAAGTGCTGCGCAGGAGCATGCTGCTGCGCAACCTTTTTTGCATCCATCGCTTGCCTGTTTCGTCTTACTCTCGAAATTCCTTGGCACCCCCGCTGATCCCGGCCAGATTGCTCATGAACGAGGCAAAGGCAACGATCCCTTTACATTGGAAGACTTGTCGCGCACGGCCAAACGACTTGGACTGATCGCGCGGATCAAATCTGCAGCGCTTGCCGAATATCAGAAATTGCCGCTGCCGGCGCTTGCTGAAATCGAAGGAGGCGATTGTGTCATTCTCTTGAAGATCGAGGACGCAAGCCTCAAGCCACGCTATTTGGTACAACGCGGTGACGCCGAAAGGCCGGAAGTGTGGTCGGGCGAGGAAGCCGCAGAGCGGTTCAGCGGTCGCCTGCTGTTGATGACGAGCCGCGAGGCGATGGCGGGTGACAAGCGTCCGTTTGATATTGCTTGGTTCATCCCCGCGCTTGTCAAATATCGCTCTCCGTTGCGCGATGTATTGATCGGCTCCTTCTTTCTGCAATTGGTTGGGTTGGTATCGCCCATTTTCTTTCAGTTGGTGATCGATAAGGTGCTGGTGCATCAGTCAATGACCACGCTCGATGTGCTTGCCATCGGCTTGACGGTGATCCTGATTTTCGAAACCGGAATGTCGGCTTTGCGCAACTGGCTGTTCGCGCACACCACCAATCGTGTCGATAGCGAGCTGTCGTCGAAGATGTTCCGCCATTTGCTCAACCTGCCCTTGAGCTATTTCGAGGCCCGACGCGTAGGCGACAGCATTGCGCGCGTGCGCGAACTGGAAAGCATCCGCGAGTTTCTGACCTCGAACGCCGTGACCGTTGTGATCGACCTCTTCTTCACGATCGTCTTCTTTGCGGTGATGCTTTTATACTCGCCTCTGCTCACGCTTGTCGTGGTTCTCTCTATCCCGCTTTACGTGACAATCTCGATGTTTATCTCCCCCATATTGCGTGATAAGCTGGAAGAGAAATTCCGGCGCGGTGCCGAGAACCAGTCTTTTCTGGTCGAAAGCGTCACCGGCATCGGCACATTGAAGGCGATGGCGGTCGAGCCGCAGATGCGCGACCGTTGGGAGAAGCTGTTCTCGGGCTATACCAATATCGGCTTCGATGTCGCCAAACTCGCCAATACAGGCAGCCATTTGATTCAACTGGTATCGAAGCTTACGACCGTTGCCATT
>JADHED010000207.1_pt1 | contig 80243 bp, 78 predicted proteins | sample 8952041 | NCBI WGS metagenome assembly JADHED01 (sample SAMN16124423, study PRJNA663239) | bioreactor sludge metagenome | isolation source: sludge (control) | place: India:Bengaluru | collected 2018-09-08
TACGGGAGGTCGCCGACCAGGACGACGGCGTCCTCGCCGGCGGCGCGGGTCGCCTCGCAGGCGCGATCGACGAGCTGGGCGCCCAGGCCGCCGCGCCGCTCGCTGGCCTCCACGGCCAGGGGGCCCAGGAAGACCACCGGCTGGTCGCCGGCCTTCACCCGCCACATGCGGACGACGCCGACCACCTTGCCGTCCTCTTCGGCCACGAACGACAGCTCGGGGGCGAAGTCGGCGAACTCGCGGACGCGCTCGGACGACTTGGCGAAGCGGCCGGGGCCGAAGGCGCGGTCGAACAGCGCCTCGATCTGCGGGCCGTGGGCGCCGGTTTCGTTGACGAGGGTGAGCGCCGGCGCGGGCCGGCAGGGCTGGACGGACATCGGGGAGATCTTCTCAGACGCGGATGACGACGGGACGACCGGAGGACTGAAATTCCGTTCCGGCGGTGCGGTTCAGTGGCCTTAGGCCAGCGGACGTCGTCGCATCTGAGGGGCCCTCCGGGCCGTGGACAGGGAGGGCGCAATTAGGGCCATCGCCCCCGCCGGTCAATGGCCGGCTTCGCCGTGCGGCGAAAGGCGCGCCCACGCAGAACGGCCCGCCGTCGCCGGCGGGCCGCAGCTGTCATAGGTCGCGGGCGATCAGCGGGCCGCGAACTCGCCGATCGAGGCCACCTGCATGTCGCGCAGCTGGGTCTTGGCGTTGCGCGAGGCCTTGTCGACGCAGGTGCGGAAATCCGAGCTGCCCACGGCCTTGCAGACCGTCTTCGCGGCCGAGTCGATGTCGGCGTGGATCTGCTCGAGCGAGCGGCCGGCGATCTTCACGCGGACCGACGCGTGGTCCTCGCGGACCACTTCGACCTTGGTGGCGCCGCCGTCGCGGGCGCGCTTGATGGCCGCGTACTGGCGGTTGGCGTTGAAGACCGCGGTCTGGACGCAGGCGCCGGCTTCCGCATTGCACACCGTCGCCGCGGCGCTCTTGATCTCGGCCGACACCTGGGCGTCGGTCTTGCCGATCAGGCTGATGCGGACCATCGGGACCGGCTCCTTCGAGACGCGCAGGTCGGCGGCGGCGGCGGGCATGGCGACGAGGGCGGCAGCCGCAGCGGCGGCCAGGCAGGCGAACTTCATCTGTTGGATTCTCCGAGGGATTTCGACGACGTTGTGTCGTGAATTTCGCCTGCAGGAAGAACGCCGGTACGGCTTAACCATCGACGACCGTTCGTCCTGAATCCCTGATTAACCATCGAAAACGGGCCGAAACGGACAACATGTCGCAGACGAATATCTGAGATGCACTCCACAGACGGGATTTCAGCCGGGCTCTACACTGCAATCCTGGCGCGTTGACTTGGATATACTGACGCGATCCTCGTACGGGGCGTGCGCCATTGCCCCGACGCGCAACGGCGGCCAAGCTGCACGCCTTCCATGTCCGACACGCCCCCTGCCGACGACGACTCCGTCCCCTCCGCCCGCGCCCTGCTGAAGGAGCGCGACTACCTGTTCTTCTGGGGCACCCGGTGGACCGGCAGCTTCGCCGCCCAGATCCAGAGCGTGGCGATGGGGTGGCAGATGTACGCCCTGGCCCGGCAGACCCGATCGGTGGAGGAGAGCGCCTTCCTGGTGGGAATGATCGGACTGGCCGCCTTCCTGCCGGTCTTCTTCCTGACCCTGCCCGCCGGCGAGGCGGCCGACCGCTACGACCGCAAGAAGGTGCTGCTCGTCTGCCTGACCGGAGAGATCCTGAGCGTGCTGGCGCTGGCGGTGGCGACCGTGCAGGGCTGGGCCTCGCCAACCCTGCTGCTGTGCATCGCGGCGCTGTTCGGGGCCAGCCGGGCGTTCTTCGCCCCGGCCAACACCGCGCTGGGGCCGATGCTGGTGCCGCGCCGGCTGCTGCCGCGGGCGATCGCCTGGAACTCGCTGGCCTGGCAGACGGCCTCGATCGCCGGGCCGGCGGCGGCGGGCCTGCTGGTCGCGCGGTCGGCGGAGACGGCGTATTTCACCACCTTCGCGCTCTATGGCGTCTCGGCCCTGCTGGTGCTGTCGATCCGGGGCAACGCCAAGCCCGAGACGAATCCCGGCTCGCGCTGGCAGCTGATGAAGGAAGGGCTGGCCTACGTCTGGCGGCAGAAGATCGTCTTCGGCGCCATCTCGCTGGACCTGTTCGCCGTGCTGCTGGGCGGGGCGACCGCCCTGCTCCCGGTCTTCGCCCGCGACGTGCTGCACGTGGGGCCCGAGGGCTTCGGCGTCCTGCGGGCCGGGCCGGCGATCGGCGCGACGCTGGTGGCCCTGTGGCTGGCGGCCAATCCGATCCGGCGCAAGGCGGGCCTGTTCATGTTCGCCGGCGTGGCGGTCTTCGGCCTGGCGACCATCGCCTTCGGCCTGTCGAAGTCCCTGTGGCTGTCGGTGGCGGCGCTGGCCGTGCTGGGCGGAGCGGACATGCTGAGCGTCTTCGTGCGCCAGACGCTGGTGCAGCTCGTCACCCCCGACCACATGCGCGGGCGGGTGGCCTCGGTCTCGTCGGTGTTCATCGGCGCCTCGAACGAGCTGGGCGAGTTCGAGAGCGGCGTGGTGGCCCGTATCCTGGGTCCGGTCGGGGCGGCGGTGTTCGGCGGCGTGGGCGCCGTTGCGGTAACCGCGCTCTGGGCCAAGCTCTTCCCCGACTTGCGCCGTGCGGACCGGCTCGAATAACTGTCGCCCATTCCAATTTTTCAATTTCCAGGGAGATCGGTCATGGGCGCATTGGAAGGCAAGGTGGTCCTCGTCACGGGCGGCGGCAACGGCATCGGCCGGGACGCGGCGATCATCGCGGCGCAGGAAGGCGCCAAGGTGGTGGTCAACGACCTGGGCGGCGGCCTGAAGGGCGGCGACGAAGGTTCCGCCGGCCCGGCCGAGGAAGTGGCGGCCCTGATCCGCGCCAACGGCGGCGAGGCGGTCTCCAACTCCGAGAGCGTCACCAGCATGAAGTCGGTGAAGGGCATGGTCGAGCAGGCGCTCGACACCTTCGGCGGCCTGCATGCCGTGATCAATCCGGCCGGCATCCTGCGCGACGTGATGTTCCACAAGATGACCGAGGAAGAGTGGGACCTGGTCATCGAGGTGCACATGCGCGGCTCGTTCAACGTGGCGCGCGCCACGATCGAGCACTTCCGCGACCAGAACGACGGCGCCTACATGTTCTTCACGTCGACGTCGGGGCTGTTCGGCAACATCGGTCAGGCCAATTACGGCGCGGCCAAGATGGGCATCGCCGGCCTGTCGCGGATCATCGCCATGGAAGGCGCCCGCAACAACGTGCGCTCCAACTGCCTGGCGCCGGTCGCCTGGACCCGCATGACCCAGTCGGTGCCGGTGAAGGACGAGGCCGCCGCCGCCCGCCGCGCGGTGATGGCCGAGAAGATCCGCGCCGACCAGCCGGCCCGCTTCTCGGTGGCGATGGTGACGCCGGCCGCGGCCCACGTCAGCGGCCAGATCTTCGGCTCGTCGGGCGAGAACATCATCCTCTACAGCCAGCCGCGCCCCGTGGAGACGGTGACCAAGGAAGAAGGCTGGACCGTGCAGTCGATCCTCGAGGAAGCGGTGCCGAAGATGGCCCCGAAGTTCTTCGACCTGAACCGCGGCCCGCTGCCGGGTTCGCAGAACAACCAGCAGAAGCAGCCGGCCTGACGGTCGGACCGGTGCGCGCCGTCCTCATCACCTTCGACGGGGACGGCGCGTGACGCTGGACTGGGGCGCGATCCTGCGCGACGGCGGGATCGTCGCCCTGGGCGCCTGCGCGATCATCGCGGGCCTGATGCGGGCCAACCCGCGCCTCTTCCTCCGGCACTTTCCCGAACCCTTCCGCAGCCAGGCGGCCCCGCTGACGCCGGGCGAACGGCGCGCGGGCGCGGCCGGCGGCCTGGCGCTGGTGGGCTGGGCCCTGGGGGGAATGATCCTCTCGACGCTCGGCGCCGAGGCACGGGGCGAGGGGTTCGCCGGCCTGGCCCTGCACGCCTTCCTGGTGGGCATGGCGTTCAACCTGGCCGACTGGCTGGTGCTGGACGAGCTGTGGCTGGGCCTGCTGCGCGGACGGGGCCTGCTGCCCGCCGAGGTCGCCGCCGCCGCCCCGCCGCTGGACCACGCCAAGCACGTGCGCGACCTCTTCAAGGGGACCGCGATCTTCGCCGTCCTCGGCCTGGCGGTGGCCGCCGGGGTCGCCGCCGCCTGATCTGGCGCCGCCATTGCGTGGCGGTGATCCATGAGCCTCGGCTTGACCCATACTGGCGCCATCGCCCGCGGACTGGCCTACGCGCCGCCCCCGCCGCGCGAGCCGGTGCGTGCGCCTGAACCGGCGCAGGGCGGCCGCGACCCGGTCAGCCTGTTCAAGCTGAGCTCGCAGGAGCGCATCCGCGCCGAGACGGCCATGATCGTCGAGCGGACGCTGCAGGATCTGGCGGCCGACAACCAGCGCCGCGCCGAGGTCCGGCCGGTCGGCAGCCTGATCGACCTGCGCGTCTGAGCCTTGAGGTTCCCTCGGGACGAAGTTCCGGGCTAGAGAGCCTTCGCCATGTCGCACAACACCTTCGGCCACCTCTTCCGCGTGACCACCTGGGGCGAGAGCCACGGCCCGGCCCTGGGCTGCGTGGTCGACGGCTGCCCGCCCGGCATCGCGCTGACCGAGGGCGACATCCAGCCGTGGCTGGACCGCCGCCGCCCGGGCCAGGGCAAGTTCGTCACCCAGCGCCAGGAGCCGGACGCGGTCCGCATCCTGTCGGGCGTGTTCCAGGACGAGCGCACGGACGGGCAGGTGACCACCGGCACGCCGATCTCGCTGATGATCGAGAACACCGACCAGCGCAGCAAGGACTACTCCGAGATCGCCCAGGCGTTCCGGCCGGGCCATGCGGACTATCCCTACTTCGCGAAATACGGCGTGCGCGACTATCGCGGCGGCGGCCGCTCGTCGGCGCGGGAGACGGCGGCGCGGGTGGCGGCGGGCGCGGTGGCGCGGAAGGTGATCGCCGGCGTCACGATCCGCGGCGCGGTCGTGCAGATCGGCCCGCACGCGGTGGACCCGGAGCGGATCGACTTCGACGTCACCGGCGACAATCCGTTCTGGGCCCCCGACCCGGCCATCGTGCCGGTGTGGGAGGAGCACCTGGAGAAGGTCCGCAAGGCGGGCTCGTCCACGGGCGCGGTGGTGGCGGTCGAGGCCAGCGGCGTGCCCGCCGGCTGGGGCGCGCCGCTCTACGGCAAGCTCGACGCCGAACTGGCGGCGGCCCTGATGTCGATCAACGCCGCCAAGGGCGTGGAGATCGGCGCCGGCTTCGCCTCGGCCGCCCTCTCGGGCGAGGAGAACGCCGACGAGATGCGGATGGGCAACGACGGCCCGGTCTTCCTGTCGAACAAGGCCGGCGGCGTGCTGGGCGGGATCTCCACCGGCCAGGCCGTGACGGCGCGGGTGGCGTTCAAGCCCACCTCCTCGATCCTGACGCCGCGCCGGACGCTGAACGAGGCCGGCGAGGAGGTCGAGCTGCGCACCAAGGGCCGCCACGACCCCTGCGTCGGCATCCGGGCCGTGCCGGTGGTGGAGGCCATGGTCGCGTGCGTGCTCGCCGACGCGTTCCTGCGGCACCGGGCGCAGACCGGCGGCGAAGCCTTCCGGCCGGGCCGCTGACAGGCGCACAGACCGCACCTGGCGGATCGCGCGGCGGTCTCCGCCGCCTGCGACGACGTCCCCGATTGACCGGCGGAGGCGGCGCGCCCTATCTGCCGAACCCGTTCACCGAGCGTCATGCGCCGAGGGTGATCATGCGGCCACGTGGGGCGACTTGAAGTACGACCTGCTGAGAATCCTGCTAGTGGACGACAACCAGTACATCCGCGTGATGGTGCGCGAGATTCTCCGCTCGGTCGGCGTGCAGAAGATCTACGAGGCCCGCGACGGGGCCGAGGGGCTGCAGATCATGCGCGACCACGAGGTTGACGTGGTGATGACCGACCTCTCCATGCAGCCGCTGGACGGCATCGACTTCGTCCGCCTGCTGCGCAATTCGCCCGACAGCCCGAACATGATGGCGCCGGTGATCATGATCACCGCCCACTCCACCCTGGCCCGGGTGAAGGAGGCGCGCGACGCGGGCGTCAGCGAGATCCTGACCAAGCCGCTGACGGCGCGGGCGGTGATCGAACGGCTGCACCAGGCGATCGAGAACCCGCGCCCGTTCGTGCGCTGCGACGATTATTTCGGCCCCGACCGGCGCCGCAAGGACGACCCCAAGTTCGAGGGGCCATGGCGGCGGCACACCGATCCGCCCTACCTCCGGAACGCGCCCAAGCCGCGGACCTAGAGGCTGAAGGCGCAGCTCTCGCCGATGGTGGGCCGCGAGACGACGATGCGCGACAGGCCCGGGAAGGCCGGCTTCAGGCGTTCGGCGAAATAGAGGCAGAGGTGCTCGAGGGTCGGCCGCTCCAGGCCCGGCTTCTCGTTGAGCAGCCCATGGTCGAGCTGGGCGGCGACGCCCTTCAGCGCGGACTCCAGGTCGGCGAGGTCGGCCACCCAGCCGACCGGCTCCTGCGCGGGGCCGCGGACCGTCGCCTCGACCTTGAAGGAGTGGCCATGCAGGTTGGTGTAGGGCCGGTGGGCCGGGCCTTCGGCCAGGTAGTGCGCGGCGTCGAACGTCGCGGCCTTGGTGATCTCGAAATAGGGCTGGTTCATCTTGAGGTGCAGGGGCTCGCAACGGCCGGAAGGGCCTCAGGCGATGCCGAGGTACTTGTGGGTCTGGACGCTTAAACGCCAGCGGGGGTGGGCGAGGCAATAGGCGATCGCCGCCTCGGTGTTGGCCAGGCGGTCCGGACCGTCCATCGGCTGCAGCAGGAAGCGCTCGAAATCCAGGTGCTCGAACCGCTCGGGCGGCGCCTTCGCCTGGGGATAGACGAGCTTCAGTTCCTGGCCGCGGGTCTGGACCACCGGCGCGTCGGCCTTGGGGCTGACGCAGATCCAGTCGACCCCCTCGGGGACCGGCAGGGTTCCGTTGGTCTCCAGCGCGATGGAGAAGCCGCGGGCGTGGAGGGCGTCGATCAGGGCCGCGTCCACCTGCAGCAGGGGCTCGCCGCCGGTGAGCACGGTCAGGCGATCGTCGGGCCCGCCGGCCCAGGCGGCCTCGATGGCCGCGGCCAGCGCCTCGGCGTCGGCGAAGCGGCCGCCGCCGGGACCGTCCATGCCCACGAAGTCGGTGTCGCAGAACGTGCAGACCGCCTTGTCGCGGTCGCGCTCCAGCCCGCTCCACAGGTTGCAGCCGGCGAAGCGGCAGAACACGGCCGGACGCCCGGCCTGACCGCCCTCGCCCTGGAGCGTCAGGAAGATCTCCTTGACGGCGTAGCTCACGGCGCCAGCGCCGGCCGGCCGTCGGCGTCCCACTGCTCGTAGCCGCGGCGGCGCAGGTCGCACGCGGGGCACGTCCCGCAGCCGTGGCCCCACGGGTGGGCCTCGCCCCGCTCGCCGAGATAGCAGGTGTGGCTGTCCTCCACGGTGGCCGCGACCAGCGGCTCGCCGCCCAGGCCCTTGGCGAGGGCCCAGGTCTGCGCCTTGGTCAGCCACATCAGCGGGGTCTCGATCCGGAAATCCTGGGCCATCCCGAGGTTCAGCGCCTGTTGCATGGCGTCCAGCGTGTCACGGCGGCAGTCCGGATAGCCGGAATAGTCGGTCTCGCACATGCCGCCCACCAGCGCGCCCAGGCGGCGGCGGTCGGCCAGGGCGGCCGCATAGACCAGGAACACCAGGTTGCGGCCCGGCACGAAGGTGGAGGGAAGCCCCTTCTCGGTGATCTCGATCTCGCGCTCGGAAGTCATGGCCGTCTCGGCCAGGGCGCCGAAGCTGCGGATGTCCAGCATGTGGTCCTCGCCGAGTCGCGGGGCCCAGTCGGGAAAATCGCGGGCGATACGGGCCCGGACCGCCTGGCGCGCCTCCAGCTCCACCGCATGGCGCTGGCCGTAGTCGAAACCGACCGTTTCGACACGATCATACCGCGACAGGGCCCAGGCGAGGCATGCCGTGGAGTCCTGACCGCCGGAAAAGAGCACAAGAGCGCCGTCTTTCATCGCGCCCATATGGCCCGCTGAGGCGCTCGAGGGAAGCGACGTAGGGGCAAGTTCGTTGTTCCAGGCGCCACAGTTACGCAACGCAATCCCTTACGGAGCCTAGGCTTCCGTTGACAGTTCGTCGCAGTCGGTTGAGCTTGGCCGGGTCGACTGGGGGGCACGCCGCCTCCCCAGCGGCTACGCTCAAGCGGCGTAACTGGCGACCACGGGCCACCAAAAGAGCCCGGACCGCCCTGGGAGGAACATATGAAGGATACCCGAACTCTTCGGAGTTGGCTGGCTGTTGGCGTGTCCGCCGCAGCGATCTCGGCGTTTGCGGCGCCGGCCTTCGCCCAATCGGGCCAGGCGAACGTGATCGAGGAACTCGTCGTCACGGCGCAGAAGAAGGAGGAAGCCCTCCAGGACGTGCCGATCGCCGTGTCGGCCTTCGACCAGAACGCCCTCGAGAAGTCCAAGATCGACGGCGGCCCGAACCTCGTGCTGGCCGTGCCGAACGTGAACTTCTCCAAGGGGAACTTCACGGGCTACAACTTCCAGATCCGCGGCATCGGCTCGAAGCTGGTCGCGGCCTCGGGTGACGCCGGCACCGGCATCCACCTGAACAACGCCCCGCTGATCGCCAACAACCTGTTCGAGACCGAGTTCTACGACGTCGAGCGGGTGGAAGTGCTGCGCGGCCCGCAGGGCACCCTGTACGGCCGCAACGCCACCGGCGGCGTGGTCAACCTGCTGACGGCCAAGCCGACCGACACCTTCGAGGGCGGCCCGCGGGATGGTCAACCTGCCGCTGGGCGAGATGTTCGCCCTGCGCCTGGCGGGCAGCTATCTGAAGCGCGACGGCTTCGGCGAGAACCTCGTCACCGGGAACGACGCCGACGACCGCGACCTGTGGGGCGCCCGCGCCACCGTGTCGTTCAAGCCCAGCGATCGGCTGCAGACCTGGCTGATGTGGGATCACTTCGAGGAAGACGACAACCGCTCGCGCATCGGCAAGCAGTTCTGCACCAAGGACACCGGCCCGACGAACGTCGGCGGCGTGGCCTTCTCCAGCGCTGCCGGCGGCCTGATCGGCCAGATCGAGCGCGGCCTGTTCTCGCAAGGCTGCTCGCCGACCTCGCTGTACTCGGCCAACGTGCTGGGCACCGTGAACTCCCAGGCCACCCTCGGCGGCCTGTTCGGCGCCCTCGGCGGCTTCCAGACCGGCGACGCCTATGCCGGCAAGGTCCAGACGCCGAACATCCGCGACATCGAGTCGACCTTCGACCCGATCTACAAGTCGAAGACCGACATCTACGAGTTCAACGCCGTCTTCGACGTGACCGAGAACATCAGCCTGAACTGGCTGTCGGCGTACACCTTCTACAAGCTGTACACGCGCCAGGACTACAACCGCTACACGCCCAGCGTGGCCTTCAACACCACCCCGAACCCGGTGAACGTGTTCGCGGCGGTCCCGGGCTATGCGACGGCAATCTATCCCGGCCTGTTCCCGAACGGCGCCATCCGCGACCCGCAGAACGGCTCTCAGAACCGCTTCACGACCAGCGACATCTCCTCGGCCTACACCGAGCAGTGGAGCCATGAAGTCCGCTTCCAGTCGAGCTTCGACGGGCCGCTGAACTTCAACGTCGGCGCCTTCATGACGAAGTTCCGGACCGACGGCGACTACTACGTCATGTTCAACACCGGGACCGGCTACTACCAGATCAACAACCTGCTCACGACCGGCAACGCCAACTGCGTAGGTCCCGCCCCGTGCGTGTCCGTCGATCCGAACGCCGATCCCAATCGTTCGGGCCACAACTACTATGACAGCTATGGCCCGTACCGCCTGACGTCCTATGCGGTGTTCGGCGAGCTCTATTGGCAGATGGCCGAGAACTTCAAGTGGACCCTCGGCCTGCGCTATTCGATCGACGACAAGAAGGTGCTGGCGCACTCGGTCACGCTGGGCGCGCCCGGCGTGGGCCCGACGCCGATCGGCATCCAGAAGGTCAAGTTCAAGGAGCCGACGGGCCGCTTCGGCTTCGACTGGCAGCCGGACCTGGGCTTCACCAACGACACGCTGATCTACGGCTTCTACGCCCGCGGCTATAAGGGCGGCGGCGTGAACCCGCCGTTCAGCCCCGGCATCGGCGTGGTGCCGGTGTCCGCCACCTTCGAGCCGGAGTTCATCGACTCCTTCGAAATCGGCACCAAGAACACCCTGCTGGACGGCACCCTGCAGGTGAACATGGCGGCCTTCCACTACGACTATAAGGGCTACCAGGTCTCGAAGATCATCAACCGGACCTCGATCAACGAGAACATCGACGCCAAGGTGAAGGGCGTGGAGTTCGAGTCGATCTGGCAGCCGCTCGAAGGCCTTCGCCTGAACGCCGCCATCGGCTACCTCGACTCCAAGATCGGCAAGGCGACCTCGATCGACACCTTCAACCGGACCCAGAGCAACGCCGCCCTGACCCTGGTGAAGTCGAGCGCCGCCTCGAACTGCGTCGTCACCACGGCTCACGCCGCGGCGGCGCTGACGATCGCGAACGCCACCAACCCGTTCAACCTGCTGGGCGTCTGCACGCTGGCCTCCGCGGCCGGCGCGGGCACCAACATCGGTGGCGGGGCCATCGCCGCAGGCACCAACGCCTTCGGCGGCCTGGTCAGCGAGGGCGTTGCGGCGGACATCAGCGGCAACGAGCTGCCGAACTCGCCGCATTGGACGGTCTCGCTGGGCGCCCAGTACACCTGGACGCTGGGCGACTGGGACGCGACGCTGCGCGGCGACTACTACCGCCAGACCAAGACGTTCGCCCGGATCTACAACTCCGCTCCGGACCGCATCCGCGGCTGGGACAACGTCAACCTGACCCTCACCGTCGTGAACAGCGACATGGGCGTCGAGGTCGGCGGCTTCATCAAGAACGCCACCAACGAAAAGGCGATCACCGACTTCTACCTGACGGACGACAGCTCCGGCCTGTTCCGGAACGTCTTCTACACCGAGCCGCGCACCTACGGCGTGTCGGTGACCAAGCGCTGGTAACCAGCGCCTTCCAGGGAGCCTTTGGGGGCGGCGGAGCAATCCGCCGCCCCTTTTTCATGGGCGAGGGGTGGGTGTGGGCGCCCCCGTCGGAGGTGCGTGGACCCGGCGGCGAAACCGGGATGACGCCGCGGGGGAGCCGCCCCTGCGGCAGCCACGGGCCAGGGCAGCCCTGTGCGCCCGAGTTCCTGCGAGTCATTTTTTGACAGACCGGTATCCGAGGATCCGGATCTCGGCGTTACGCCAACCCTTACTGCACAAGGGATCGGTGACCGGCGTTCGATTTTAACGTCTTGTTTCGAAAATGCGGTCTTTTCGCCACAGTCTGAGAAAATGGCAGCGCTCATTGTGGGTAAGTTATCGCCGATGAGTTGACGGCGCGCCCGATCCGCCTTGAGGGTCCGCCCGTCGTGCGCCTCCCCGCGCCGGCTCCAACAATTCAAACCACAGGGCCGGCGACGGTGACGTCGGATGCGCCTTGGGAGGACCTTTATGTCTCGCAAGACCGCCTCTGTGCGGCCGATCCTGGCCGCCAGCGTCTCCGCCATCGCCCTGGCCGCAATCGCCCAACCGGCCCTCGCCCAGGACACCGGCGAGGCGACCCTGGAAGAACTGGTCATCACCGCCGAAAAGCGCGAGCAGTCGCTGCAGGACGTGCCGGTCGCCGTGTCGGCCTTCACCTCCGAGAAGCGCGATATCGCCGGCATCACCGGCATCCAGGACTTCGTGAACTTCACGCCGGGCATGAACTATTCCGGCACCGACCGCGTCAGCCTCCGCGGCGCCGGCCGCAACACCTTCTACATCGGCAACGACCCGGGCGTGGCGTCCTACTCGGACGGCTTCTACTCGGCCTCGTCGTCCGAGCTGTTCAAGACCCCGCTGTTCATCGAGCGCACGGAAATCCTGCGCGGCCCGCAGGGCACGCTGTACGGCCGTAACGCCATCGGCGGCGCGATCAACCAGATCTCGAAGCGCCCGGCGCACGAGTTCGGCGGCGAGATCCGCGCCGGCTACGGCAACTACAACCGCACCCGCGTCGAGGCGGTGGTCTCCCTGCCGGTGGCCGACAACCTGCGCTTCAAGGTCGGCGGCAGCCAGGACAACCAGCGCGAAGGCTTCATCAAGAACATCGGCACGGCCAACGAAGGCGCGAAGATCAAGCGCACCTACTTCGAGTTCATGGTCGAGGCCGAGCCGACCGAGAAGCTGAGCGTGTTCGCCCGCTACAACCGTTCGGTCTGGGACGACACCATGGGCGTGGGCGACCGCCTGTCGAACCTGGTGACCGCGTACGACACCACCCGCGTGTTCGGCCCGATCGGCCAGCTGCAGGTGAACCCGCAGTTCGGCTACACCACGCCGAACCCGGGCGTGACCGATCCCTACGTCCAGAACACCAACACCGACGGCTATGGCCAGCTGCGCGGCAACCACGTGCTGACGGCGACGGTCACCTACGACCTCGGCTTCGCCGACCTGAAGTACATCGGCGGTTTCCAGCAGTACAACTACCAGACCGGCGGCGACTATGACGGCACCAGCCGCACGGCCGGCATCCCGGGCATCCTGGCGGGCCAGCTCTACTTCCCGACCCAGACCACCGACTTCAACGAGCACAAGCGCTATCACTCGAACGAGATCAACCTGACCTCGAACGGCGACGGCCCGCTCCGCTGGATCCTCGGCGTCTACCAGTACAAGGAAGAGTACCGTCAGCGCATCCAGCTGGGGAACCCGAACCAGGCCGCCCTGGCCACCCCGCTGACCCTCGCCGGCACGCCGGCGGCGCCGAACCCGCTGCGCAACTTCGCCGACACCCAGGCGACGCTGACCTCGAAGGCCTACGCCGTGTTCGGCCAGGGCACCTACGAGCTCAACGAGCAGTTCGCCGTGACCGCGGGCATCCGCTACACGAAGGACAAGAAGGCGGGCACCGAGTTCCAGCGCCTGATCATCCAGTCGCCGGCGATCCTCGGCGGCGCCGTCGCCTTCGACGTCTCGACCGACACCGACCCGACGACCCCCGGCGTGCAGAACTTCCGCGCGCTGAAGGACAGCTGGGACGCGGTCACCGGCGTGGTGAACCTGGACTGGACCCCGGACGCCGACACGCTGGGCTACGCCAAGTACAGCCGCGGCTATAAGTCGGGCGGCTTCCTGCTCGGCACCCTGTCGACGCAACCGCGCGCCGACAAGGAACAGGTCAACGCCTTCGAAGTCGGCCTGAAGAAGACCTTCGCCGGCCGCCTGCAGATCAACGGCTCGGCCTTCTTCAACGACTACAAGGACCTGCAGCTCAACCTGTCGCAGCTGAACGCGGCCGGCACGGCGGCGGCGAACAACTTCGTCAACGTCGACGCCGAGGCCTACGGCCTGGAACTGGAAGCCATCTGGCGTCCGGTCGCCGCGCTCGACCTGTCGGCGAGCTACGGCTACCTGCACACCGAGATCACCAAGGGCTGCTGCTTCTACGATCCGGCGGATCCGGGCGCCCTCGACCCGAACGCCACCCCGTCGGGCGGCTCGGTGACCTCGAACGGCACCCGCCTCGTGTTCCAGACCCTGGAAGGCTCGCGGATCTACCAGTCGCCGAAGCACAAGTTCGCCGGCAACGCGAACTACACCTTCGACTTCGCGCCGGGTTCGCTGATCCTGTCGGCCACCTACACCTGGACCGACAAGACCTACTACCAGCCGTTCAAGAGCGACGTGAACCGGGTGAAGGCCTACGACGTCACCGACTTCCGCGTCCTGTGGAACGACGCCGACGAGCGCTACACCGTGATCGGCTACGTGAAGAACGCCTTCGACCAGAAGGGCTACACCTCGAACGGTTCGACGACGCCGACGGCGATCTTCGACTCGCCGAACCCGGGCACGACCTCGCTGGTGCAGACCCGGACCGCGATCACCCGCGGCCTGATCCAGCCGCGGACCTACGGCGTGGAGCTGCAGTACCGCTTCTAATCCGGCGCGTTTCCTCCCTATCGCAATGCGCCTACTCCGGGCGGCGGGCCTCATGGGTCCGCCGCCCGCTTCTTTTTGTCGCGAAGCTATTTTCCTGCGTGTGGCGGGCGCGGATTTAACCTCTACGCAAGCGCTGCCCCCCAGAATGGGTATCCAAGGTCCCAATAGCCCGGCGGCCCATGTCCCTGCCTGATTTCTTCTTCGACCGCGTCACGGCCGACATCCGTCAGCAGATGGATGGCGTCCTGGCCCTCACCGAGCAGTTGGCGCGCCAGCGCCTTACCGCCGACGGGGAGGCGTGCGTCGCGAGCGTCGCCGAGGCCGCCGCCGGCGTGCGGCGGATGCTGGACGCCACCCTCGACCTGCGAACCGTGACGCAGCGCGGCCTGGAGCTGAAGGCCGAGCCTGTCCGCCTGCGCGACCTGATGGACGAGATCCAGGAACGCTGGCAGCCGCGCGCGGCGTCGGCCGGCGTCACCCTGCTGGTTTCCTACGACGGCGATCCGGAAGCGGCCGCCATGGCCGACCGCAAGCGCCTGCTGCAGATCTTCGACGGCTTCATCGGCGAGGCCGTCGGCGCCCAGGCGCGCGGGGCCGTCGAAGCCGGCCTGCACGCCCACTGCAGCGAGGAAGGCGTGCGGCTCGAGGGCCGCGTACGCGGACCGCGGGATTCGAGCTGGGACACCCAGGACGCCGAGGGCCGCATCCGCAGTATCGAGGCCCGGCTGGGCCTGGAGGTGGCGCTAGACGCCATGCTGGCGCGGCACCTGCTCGCCGGCATGGACGGCAAGGTCAGCAAGACGGCCAACGCCGGCGCGTCGGACACCGCCGCCTTCGAGATCCTGCTGGCCCCGATCCCCGAGACCATCGAGGCGCCTACCGAGGACGCCGGCCGCGCCGCGCACATCCTGGTCGTGGACGACAACGCCACCAACCGCATGGTCGCCCAGTCGCTGGTCGAGATGTTCGACTGCACCAGCGAGGCGGCCGAGGACGGCGAGGCCGCCGTCGAGGCCGCGCGCACCGGCCGCTTCGACCTGATCCTCATGGACATCCGCATGCCGCGCATGGACGGCGTGGCCGCCACCCGCGCCATCCGCGCCCTGCCCGGCCCCGTCGGCGCGACGCCGATCATCGCCCTGACCGCCAACGCCGACCCGGACGACGCCGAGGCCTATCTGGCCGCCGGCATGAACGGCGTGGTCGAGAAGCCGATGAAGCCCGAGCACCTGCTGACCGCGCTGCAGCAGGCGCTGGATCCGCAGGGCGCCGCCGCGGCGGCCTAAGCCCCAGTTTCACCTGCAACTTTTTTGCGGCCAGCGGCCCTATTGCGCCGCCGCCGGCAATGACCTAGGTCCCGGGCCTCAGTTTCGGGGTTAGATTATGTCCGAGGCCAAGCCCGCGGCCGCGCCACTTTCGCTCGAGGACGTGCGCCAGCGCATCGACGCGCTGGACGGCGAGCTGCTGCGCCTCGTGGACGAGCGCGCCTCGCTGGCCCGCTACGTCGCCGCGGCCAAGAAGGCGGCCGGCGACGGCGACAAGTTCGGCCTGCGCCCCGGCCGCGAGGCGGCGATCATGCGCAGGCTGGTCACCTCCGAACGCAAGGCGGCGAGCCCCGGCCTGCTGGTGCGGATCTGGCGCGAACTGATCGGCGACAGCCTGGCCAACCAGGGACCGTTCCACGTCTCGGTCTGGGGCGGGCGCGATCCGGGCCGGACGGTCGAGCTGGCCCGCAGCCGCTTCGGCGCCGCCCCGCCGCTGGCCCAGGTCGCCAAGCCCGAGGACACCATCGCCCAGGCCCGGACGCCGGGCGGCGTCGCCGTCTGCGCGCTGACGCCGGACAGCGCCTGGTGGGGGCGCCTGCTGGCCGAGCCGCAGCTCAGGGTCTTCGCCGCCCTGCCCTGCCTCACCGCCTGGGGGCCGCTGTCGGCCCTGGCCGTGGCGGCGGTGGAGGTCGAGCCGACCGGGGCCGATATCACCTTCTGGGTCACCGACGCCCCGGGCGCCGCCGCGGCCGTCGAGGAGGCTCTGAGCCGCGACGGCGTCGCCGCCGACCTGGTCGCCGAGGCCGGCGGACTGAAGCTGTTCGCCCTGGCCGGCTTCTACCAGCGCGAGGACGAGCGGCTGGCCCGCGCGCCCGGACGGCTGAGCGGCGTCATCGGGGCTTCACCGGCGCCGCTGGACGTGTAAGAAGCGAAACTCGTTTCAAATGTAACGATCGCCATGCCCGACACAGCCGACCTCGACGACCGCGCCCGCGCCTCCCGGCCGCTCCCGAAGCCCGGGATCATGGACATCCACGCCTATGTGCCGGGCAAGGCCAAGGCCGAGGGCGTCGCCGAGCCGATCAAGCTGTCGGCCAACGAGAACATCCTGGGGTCGAGCCCCAAGGCCCGCGAGGCCTACGTCTCGGCCGTGGACCAGCTGCACATCTATCCCGACAGCCGCACGACGATCCTGCGCAACGCCATCGCCGAGCAGTACCGGCTGGAGCCCGAGCGGCTGATCTTCGGCTGCGGGTCGGACGAGGTGTTCGCCCTGCTGAACCAGACGTTCCTGGAGCCGGGCGACAACATCGTGCAGGGCGAATACGCCTTCGCCGCCTTCGCCATCGGCGCCCACGCCTGCCAGGCCGAGGTGAAGATCGCCCGCGAGCCGGACTATCGCATCGACGTGGACGAGATCCTGAAGGTGGTGGACGGGCGCACGCGGCTGGTCTTCCTGGCCAATCCGGGCAACCCGACAGGCACCTGGATCCCCTTCTCCGAGATCGAGCGGCTGCACGCCGCCCTGCCGCCCAGCGTGGTGCTGGTGCTGGACGGCGCCTACAGCGAGTTCGCCCTCGACCCGACCTTCAGCGACGGGCTGGACCTGGCGCGCACGGCCAGCAACGTGGTGGTCACCCACACCTTCTCGAAGCTGCATGGTCTGGCCGCCCTTCGGGTGGGTTGGGGGTACGCGCCGGCCGAGATCGTCGCCGCGGTGGACCGCATCCGCCTGCCGTTCAACACCTCGATCCCGGCCCAGCTCGCGGCCGTGGCGGGGCTGAAGGACCTGGAGTTCCAGAAGGCCTCCATCGACCACATCGAGCAGTGGCGCCCCTGGCTGACCCAGCAGCTCGGCGGCCTGGGCCTGGACGTGATCGGGCCCTCGGCCACCAACTTCGTGCTGGTGGGTTTCCCGAAGACGCCGGGCAAGACCGCGGCCGACGCCGACGAGTTCCTGAGCGCGCGCGGCCTGCTGACCCGCCGGGTGCTGAACTACGGCCTGCCCGACCACCTGCGGATCACCTTCGGCCTCGAGGCGCACAACCGCGCGCTGGTCGACGCCCTGGCCGAGTTCATGAAGCGCTGAGGCCGCCTCAGGCCTCCGGCCGCGAGCCGACCTGCTCCAGCAGGCTCTGGGCCTCCTTGACGAAGGCGTTGGCGACCTTGGGCGCGTAGGGGTTCTGCGTCTGGATGGCGGTGAAGAGCTCGAAGGTGTCGGCGCCGATCAGGCCGCAGAGTTCCAGCAGGTGCTGGTACGACTGGGTCGCCAGCCGCTCGTCGGGAATGCCCAGGTTCACCAGCGAGCGGCCGATCAGGTGCGTCAGCGCCTGGACGTAGGCCATCTCCTCGTCGTGCTCCTCGGGCGTCGTCACCGTGACCGCCAGGCCCAGCGCGCGGCCGAAGTCGGCGACGCAACCGTCGCGCCCGCCGCGGATCGGACAGACCACGAAGCGCAGGCCCTTGAGGCCCGTCCGGGCGCTCTGCGGGCCGAACAGCGGGTGAGTGGCGACGATGTCCACGGTGGCGGGCAGCAGTTCGACCATCCACCGGGACGGCAGCACTTTCACCGAGCCCACGTCGACCACCAGGGCGTCGGGCTTCAGGTGCGGCGCGATGGCCGCGAACACCTCGCGCATGGCCACGACGGGGACGGCGACCACGACGATGTCGCGCGCGGCGGCGTCCTCCAGAGTCCCGAAGCCCACGCCCAGGGCGGCCGCACGGGCGGCTGCGTCCGGCGCCCGGTCGGTCACGAGGACGTCGAAGTGGTCCTTCAGGACGCTGGCCGCGAGGTGGCCGAACTGTCCGAAGCCGATGAGACCGAGGCGCTGCATGCGGGCTCGATAGCGGGGACGGCGCCGCTCCGCAAACCATCGCTGGCGGATGGTCGCCTTGACGCACGGGCTCGGACGGTCATTATTCACCCATTGAGGTGAATATGCTCGACGACACCCTCACGGCGCTGGCCGACCCCACGCGACGGGCGATCCTGGCCCGACTGGCCCAGGGCGAGGCGCGGGTCACGGACCTGGCCCGGCCGTTCCCGATCTCGCTGAACTCGGTCTCCAAGCACATCCGCATGCTGGAGCGGGCGAAGCTGGTGCGGCGGCGCATCGAGGGCCGCGAGCATGTCCTGACCTTGGACCCCGCCCCGCTCGACGAGGCGGCCGACTGGATCGCGGAGCAGAAGACGCTGTGGGCCTGGCGCCTCGGCGAATTGGAGAGGGCGCTGACCGATGGCTGAGCTGACCGTGACCCACCGCTATTTCGCACCGGCCGAGCGGGTGTTCGACGCCTGGCTCGACCCGGCCATCGCGCGGCGCTTCCTGTTCACCGCGCCCGGCGGGGAGGTCGTGCGATGCGACATCGACGCGAGGCCGGGCGGACGCTTCACCATCGTCGACCGGCGTGACGGCGGGGACATCGAGCATGTCGGCGGCTATCTCGAGATCGACCGGCCGCGGCGGCTGGTCTTCACGTTCGCCGTGCCGCAGTTCGACCCGACCGAGACCACGGTGACGGTGGAGATCGAGCCAGACGGCGACGGTTGCCGCCTGACCTTGACCCACACCGCCGTCCCGCCCGAATGGGTGGATCAGGACCGCGAGGGCTGGACGATGATCCTCGGCGCGCTGGAGGCCGCGCTCTAGGGCGACTTCGCCCCTTCGCCCCACCAACCCTTTTCGCTACGGGAGCACGCGGCGACCGCATCGAGCATCCCGGCAAAGCCGCCGGCATCGAGCTCGCCCATATCCGTCACGGTCCGGCCGTCCACGCTGATGCGCAGTTCCTTGGCTTGCCTGAGGGTCTCAAGGTCAACGGCCTCCATCGGGTCTTGGAAGTAGAGATACTCGCGCCCGTCGAGGCCGGGCTTGAACGCGAAGCGGCCACCGTCCGTCTCGACAAGGCCCGTTCGCCCCGCAGGCAAGCCCTTGCCCAGGATCGCCATCCCCACCTTGCCCATGGCCGCGAGGAATCGGATCTCACGTCCGTCCGCGTCACGTCCCCGAGCAATGCAGACCCCCGGGCTGTCGTCAGCCTGGACAGCCCAATAGCCCTCCGCATTCGTCACCGGGCCCGCCGACTCCTGCAGGGACGCCTTGAGCGTCGCCCGCGTCCGCTCGAGCTGCGCCGGCTCGACTCCGGGACCCCACCAGCCCTTCTGCCCCTGGGAGCAGGCGACCACCGCGTCCAAGGCATTGTCCATGCCGGTGGCGGCCACATCAGCGGTGAAGACCGCCCGCTTGTCGAGGCGCACCGACAATTGCCGGGCGAGACGCAGGGCGGCCAGCGCCCGGTCATTCAGGAAATCGTCGAAACTGAGCAGGTCCCGCGCCTCGTTCAGCGCGGGCTCGAATTCGAAGGCGTAGGCTTCCGTAGACAACATCCCGGTCTTGCCGGCCCGCATGGGCTTGGGGGTCAGGACGGATATCGTGACGGCGCCATCCATGGCGGTGAGCGCGAAGATCCCGCCTGAGCTGTTCGAGAGGCTCGCAACGCAGCTACCGCTGTCCGCGTCGCCGCGCCCGACCGTCCAGAACCCTTCAGGATTCAATCCGCTGTCGTCGGCCAATGCCGGACCGGCGCAGATCGCGGCCGCGACGAGCGCCAGGATGACGCGCTTCAACATAGTCCTCCTCCAAGGTTCGGCCGGATGCTGAAGCACAACCCTGAATGTGCGCTTACCTATCCATCATCCTTAGCGCTGCCATGAGATGTGGGACCTGTAAAGAACAAAATCGGAACAACCGCCTCAGCCAAGGAACCCCGCCACCTGCTCGATCGCCTCGACCAGGGTCACGCGCTGGAGCTCGACACCCGGCGGCAGGCCGGAGAACAGGCGGGTCGGCGAGCTGGCGTCGAGCATGACGAAGACGCCCTTGTCGTCGGCCCGGCGGATGAGGCGGCCGAAGGCCTGGGCGATACGGCCGCGGGCGATGGCGTCGTCGTAGCTCTTGGCGCCGAAGCGGGCGCGCCGCGACTTGTGCAGGATGTCGGGGCGCGGCCAGGGCACCCGGTCGAACACCAGGAGGCGCAGCGATCGGCCGGGCACGTCCACGCCGTCGCGCACCGCGTCGGTGCCCAGGAGGCAGGCGTCCTCCTCGGCGCGGAAGATGTCGACCAGGGCGCCGACCTCCAGCGGGTCCACATGCTGGGCGTAGAGCGCGAGGCCCTTGTCGGCCAGCGCCGGGGCGATCCGCTCGTGCACCGCCTTCAGCCGGCGGATGGCGGTGAAGAGGCCGAGGCCGCCGCCGCCCGAGGCCAGGAACAGCTCGCGCATGGCCGCCGCGATCTGGCGCGGATCGTCCTTGCCGACGTCGGTGACCACCAGGGCGCGGGCGTTGGCGGCGTAGTCGAACGGCGAGGCGACCTTCAGCGTCTTGGGCCGGTCGGGCAGGCGCGCCGCGCCGGTCCGCATCTCGGCCAGGGCGAAGGGGTCCTCCAGGGTCGGATCGGCCAGGGTGGCGCTGGTCACCAGCACGCCGTGCGCGGGGGCGATGACGGCGTTGGTGAGGGGCTCGGTCGGGTCGACCCAGTGGCGGCGGCAGGCGGCGTCGACGACCCGGCCGTACAGGAAGGTGGCGTCGAACCAGTCCACGAAGTCCGGGTCGTCCTCGGCGTCCTCGTCGATGGCGCGCAGCATCGAGCGCCAGGCCGGCAGGGTCATGCGGGCGCGTCGGTCGAGGCCGCGCAGGGCGCCCTCGATGCGGGCGCGCTCGGAGCCGGAAAGCTGGTCGGCCTCGGCGTCGAGCACGTCCTCCAGCGCGCGGGCCAGGGCCAGCAGGGGGGCCTCCACCTTGGCCAGGGCGGCGGCCGCGTCGCGGGCGCTTGTCCGGACGAGGTCGAGGGCGGGCCGGGCGGCGCATTCCATGCCGACTTCCGACGGGGCGGCGCGGGCGCGGAGCTGTTCGAGGACGGCGACGAGGAAGGTCTCGACGGGGCCGGTCGGGCGCACCTCGCCATTGGGCGGGGCGATACGGCCGCTCCAGCCCTCGCCCGGCAGGGCGGTGGCGGCGTGGACGGCGGCGTCGAGCTGGGCGCGGGCGTCCTCGCGGTCGCCGAGAATGTCGGAGAGGCGGGCTTCCAGGCCCCTGCCCCGCCGGCCGCGGCCTTCCGGACCACGAATCCAGCGGCGGAGCTCGGCCGCCTCCGCCCCCGAGAGGGCGGCGGAAAAGGCGCTGTCGGCGGCCTCGAACAGGTGGTGGCCCTCGTCGAAGACGATGCGCTTGAGCAGGGTGGTCTCGGCGTCGCCCTTGCTGCCGCGCGCGGCGCGGGCGCCGTCGAAGGCGGCCTGGCTCATCACCAGGGCGTGGTTGGCGATGACGATGTCGGCCCGGCGCGAGCCGCGGATCGCCTTCTCCACGAAGCAGGCGCGATAGTGCTGGCACCCGGCATGGACGCACTCGCCGCGTCGGTCGACGAGGTTCGCCGCGCTGGCCTGGGCGGCCGGGGAAATGGCGAACAGGGTCGGCAGCCAGGCCGGGAAGTCGCCGCCGGTCATGTCGCCGTCCCGCGTGGCCCGCGCCCAGCGGGCGGCCAGGGCCATCCCGACCAGGTCGGACCCGCCGAGCTGGGCGGCGTTGGCCTGCTCCTGGAAGTTCAGGAGGCAGAGGTAGTTCTCGCGGCCCTTGCGGACGACGGCCTTCTTCGCCCGCACCTTCTCGTCGGGCCAGATGGCGCGGCTCTCGCGCTCGATCTGGCGCTGGAGGGCGCGGGTGTAGGTGGAGACCCAGACGGAGGGGCCGTTGGCCTCTGACCAGAGCGAAGCGGGCGCGAGATAGCCGAGGGTCTTGCCGACCCCCGTGCCGGCCTCGGCCAGCATCATGTTGGGCTCGCCCTCGCGGTCGCGAGGCTGGAAGACATGGGCGGCCTCGACGGCGTACTCGGCCTGGGACGGACGCGCCTCGTCGAGGCCCGCCTGAGCGAGCAGGGCCTTGAGCCGCTCGGCCGCGGCGTCGGGGACGATGGGTCTGGAGCCCGACTCGCCCAGCGGGGCCTCGGCCTCCCACTCGGTGAGCCGCATCCAGACGTCGAGGCCGGACGAGCGGAACTGGTTGCCGGCCGGGGCCGAACGCAGCGCGGCGATCGCCGCAGTTCCCCACGGCCAGCCCGCGCGCGCCAGGGTCTCGGCGATGGCCAGGGCCTCCTCGCGGGTGGGGACCGGCGCGTCCGCCAGCTCGGCGAGCAGCGTGTGCGCCGCCTGGCGCAGGGCGGCGGCCTGATCCTGCGGCGTCTTCGGCTCGGTGAGGCCCAGCGCCTGGGCGAGGCCCGCCGCCGACGGGGCGGCGAACTGGGCGGGCCGGACGAAGGCGAACAGCTCCAGCACGTCGAACAGCCGCGGGCTGCGCGCGGGCGCGTGGAGGCCCAGCCGCCGCGCGGTCATCGAGGCGTGAGCCACCAGCACGGGCGCGGTCTCGAACAGGTCGCGGGCGTCGGGCGTCCGTAGCGGCTGGGCGTCGCCGTTCGGCGCGCAGACGGCGCACCGGGGTCCCGGCAGGACGACAAGCGCCGGAGCGAGCGTGAGCTGGGCGACGGAAGCGGGGAGAGTCACCGCCAGAGGGTACGTGCGCGCCGCCGCGAACGGAAGAGGAACCGGGCGCGGCGGATTTCCCCGCGCCCGGCGCCCCACACACCGGCCCCTTCCCCAAGGGACCGCGCGTCAGGCCAGAGGGAGGGAGGCTCTCCGCCTGAAGATGCCGCCCGCCATGCCGAAGCCGAGGATCATCATCGCCCAGGTGGCCGGCTCGGGAACCGCGCCGGTGGCGCTGGTGATCCGGATGTCCACGCCCGTGGAGTCGTTGGAGTAACTGCCGGCCGGATTGATAACGAAGCCGAGGAGATCGCCCTGCGCCAGGGTGAAGCTGCCGGTCCGCGTGAAGGCCGTGGTCTGGCTGTTCAAGAGCCCCGCGAAGGCGCCCGACACCACGCCGCCGATGCTGGAGAAGCCGGTGATGAACACGCCGGTCGGCGAACGGTCGAGGACATCGAAGCTGGCGGTGAAGTCGTAGACGCCGGCCTCAGGGGCCACGAACAGGATGCCGATCGGCACGTTCTGGCCAGGGTGAACCAGCAGGCGGTCGTTCGGGACCGTATAGGTGCCTTCGCTGAGGCCGGTGAGCGACTTGTAGGCTCCCGGCAGGCTGGCGCCGTCCTGGAGGCAGAAGTCGGAGGTGACCACGCAGTTCCCCGACGTCGCGAGCTGCACGGGCGGAACGCCCTGAACCGCCGACATCCGCAGATAGTAGAAGCCGCCCGCGCCCTGCACGCCGTTGAAGCTGTCGAACGCGTCATAGGTCGCCGCCTGGGCGCCGGTCGCGAGCGCCAGGGCGCCCGCCAGAGCCATCAAGGTCTTCATCACAGTCCCCCACACCTCGCCGGCGTCGTGCGCCGGCATTCGTTGCACCAAGGGACCGGACGGGGACGCCGACACTCGGCCAGGCGCCGCCCGCTGCCCGGTCTGAAGGCCCGAGACTAGGTCAGGCGGAATTCATGGCCCATTAGACCAGATGGCCTACAGTGACCGTCTCGGGGGAGGCTTCGGCGCGTGAGCGCTTTGTCGAACAGCAGGGATGGCGGCTGGCTTGGAAGGGGGGCGCGGGACGCGCTCCCGCCGCAGGCCGCGGCCTATCGCGACCAGGTCCTGGTCAACGAGACCCGCACCGAGCTGAAGGGCAGCGTGGCCGCCTGGGTCGGCCTGACCCTTGTCACCATATTTCTGGCCGTGGAGTTCGGTCCCCGGACGGCGTCGCCCGGCTTCGGCCTGTGGCTGGGCGTCATGGCGGTGCTGCTTGCGGCCTGGCTCGTGGCCTGGATTGGCTTCATCGCCCGGCCGCCCTCGGACCGGGCCATCCTCGCGCGATGGATCCCCGGCGCCAAGCTGGGCATGACCCTGGCCAACCTCGCCACGGCCGGCAGCGTCTGGGTGTTCCTGCCCGCCGCCGGGCCCGAACTGCGGGCGCTGATGCTCGTGCTGTACGCCTGGTACCTGATCATGCAGTTCGCTGCGGCCACCGAGGCCACCCAGGTGCTGCGGAGCGCCGTGGTGCTGGTGCTGGGCTCGCTGACCGCCTGGCTGCTGACGGCCCGGCCGCCGCATTTCCTGGCGCTGTCGCTGTTCCTGCCGCTGTTCGGCGCGACGCTGATCGCCATCCGGCGGTTCGTGCGCCAGGCCGTGGTCGAGGCGACGACGGCGCGCGCCGCGGCCGAGGACGCCCGGCGCAGCCTGGCGGCCGCGCTGGTCGACCTGGAGCGCGAGCGGGACGCCAAGACCCACTTCATCCGCGCCGCCTCGCACGACCTGCAGCAGCCGTTGCAGGCCGCGGCCCTGTTCCTCGACCGGGTGAAACCCGGCGGCCGGGCGGCCGAGCAGGTCCCTGCGCTGGGCGGGGTGCGACGGGCGCTCGGCGCGGCGCGGGCGCTGGTGGCCTCCATGCTGGAGCACCTGCAGCTCGAAGGCGGCGCCGTGCGGGCGGACATGCGCCCGGCCACCGCGGGCGAGATCTTCGACCGGGTGCTGCTGACGCAGGGGCCGGCCGCCGCGGAGTCGGGGATGACCCTGTCGTTGGTGGGACGCCGTGTCCGGCTGCGGGCCGACCCCGCGCTGCTGGCGCGCGCCGTCGAGAATCTGGTGGCCAACGCGATCCGTCACTCGGGCGGGCGGCGCGTGCTGCTCGGCGCGCGGTCGGACGCCGGCGGCGTGACGATCTGGGTGGTGGACGACGGCCGCGGGCTGTCGGCGGACGACGTGGCGCGGATCTTCAGGCCGTTCGAGCAGGGCGCGCGCGTGGGCGAGCGTGGCGGCTTCGGCCTCGGGCTCGCTTCGGCCTGGGGGCTGGCGTCGGTGATGGACGGCGCCTGCGGGGTGCGGACGGACATGACCCGCGGCGCCGCGTTCTACATCCGGCTGGGCGCGCCGGACGGCGCCGAGGGCGACGAGGTTCGATGCGCGGCCTGATCTGCGACGACCATCCGCTGGTCCGCGAGGCGCTGGCGGCGAGCCTGCGCGAGTGCTGGCCCGACCTTACCTTGCAGGAGGCGGGCGACTACCCCGCCGCCTGGACGCTCGCGGACGCTGGGGCGGACCTGGTGCTCGTCGACCTGGGCATGCCCGGGGCGGGGCCGGTGGATGGCGTGAAGGGGCTCCGGGCGCGGCTGCCCGACGCCCGCATCCTGGTCCTGACCGGCCTGACGGACCGAACCCTTCTGGACGCGGTCGAAGACTGCGGCGTCAGCGCCATCGTCTCCAAGAACGCCGACACCGGCGTCCTGCTGGACGCCATCCGCGCCGCCGCGCCAGAGCTGCAGGCGCTGGAGGCCGGCCGCCTGCCGCCTCGCCAGCGCGAGGTGCTCGGCCTGCTGGCCGAGGGCCTGACCAACAAGGAAATCGCGCTTCGCCTCGGCATTTCACCGGCGACGGTGAAGATCCACGTGGCCCGGCTCTCCACCTGGCTGGGCGCGGTGAACCGCACCGACGCCGTCGCCCGCGCCCAGCGCGCGCGGCTGATCTAGGAGCCTGCAGCGGCTCAGGGCTTTGGCGCGATGTCGACCATGTCCGGCCCGCTGAGCAGGTCGTAGTAGCCGGCCTTCCAGGCGCCCTGCACCCGAAGCTCATTGCCACTGGTGGTGATGAGGGAGACGCCCTCCTCGGTCTGTCGGATCTGCTGGACCGCACTCAGCGGAATGAGCGCGCGGTAGTTCGGGTCGCCACCGCCGCTGCTCGGGGTCGTCTTCAAGAGGACGCTGAGGATCCATGGTTCCTATCTCCCATCGGCCCTGCCTGGGCCCGGAGGAGATACTTGTCGCTCCTGCGCCTCACACCGCGTGATGGGCGTCACGCATATTGGAGCGCTGGATCTGGCGCGCCCAATGATGCGGCGTTCGCGGGCGCCGTCCCCTGCCGCGTCCAGAGACCGAGGCGTGGGGGCGACGTTCCGATCAGAGCCGGCGTTCGCGAACCTGCCGCCACCGGCGCGAGCGCAGCCGCGGGGCGATCAGCCATGCCAGCGGCGCCGAGAGTGCGATGGTCGCGGCGATCATCCAGGGCATCGCCCACTGGGCGGTTCCGGTCGTCAGGACCAGCAGCATGCCGAGGCCGAAGGCCACCGCCTGGACCATCGGATAGATCAGGACCGCGATCGCGAAGTTGGTGCGCATGGGAGGGCTCCGTGGGGAGGCCTGACCAACGTCGCCTGGCTGCCCGGGTTCCGTCGCGCGGCGGCCAGTTCGGGTCGCGCGGCGTCTTGCCTGCCCCCGCGTCGGGCGGCAGACCTTCAGGCGAAGCCGGCGGGAGGCGCCCGGGGATTCGGGCACCGCCGGACTGGGAAGGGAAGACTCATGTTTTCGCACGTGATGATCGGCTGCAACGACCTCGACAAGGCCAAGGCGTTCTACGACCCGCTGCTGGCGACGCTGGGCGTCGGCCCGTCGATGATCGACGGCCACCGGATGTTCTACATGACCCAGGGCGGCATCTTCGCGGTCTCCAAGCCGATCGACGGCAAGCCGGCGACGGCGGCCAACGGCGGCACCATCGGCTTCGCCTGTTCCTCGCCCGAGCAGGTGGAAGCCTGGCACGCGGCCGGCGTCGCGAACGGCGGAACCACCTGCGAGGATCCGCCGGGCGTGCGCGAGGGCGGCCTGGGCAAGATGTACCTGGCCTATCTGCGCGATCCGGACGGCAACAAGCTCTGCGCCCTGCACCGGATGTAGGACGAACGGCGCGCGGGCGGCGGGCATCGCCCGTCCGCGCGCCATCTCCCCGGCGAACGGACGGGCGAGCGCGGAGTCAGACCGTCGCCGGTCCGGCCCCCACGAGCGTGCGCCGACGGCGAAGCGTTGCGCCGGCGAATCCGAAGCCCCCGATCAGCAGCGCCCAGGTCGCCGGTTCGGGCACGCCGGCCGTCACCGCGGCGGCGGGCGTGTCGTAGACGAGGTTGTCGTAGCTGAGCCCGCCGGGATCGCGCGTGAACACCGACACGCCGACGATGTCCTTCACCCCGCCCTCGCGGGAGAAGCCCACGAACGAGCTGGTCGCATTGACCGTGACCCGCTGGATCAGGCCGCCCGAGCTGTTGAAGAAGTCGAGCGTGGTGAGCTTGGAGGCGTCGTTCCCGAAAAGCTGTTGCATGCCGAAATAGGAGATCCCGCCCGAGAACAGCACGGCGAACGAGCCCTCGCCGTAGCCGTTTGGATCGGCGCAGGTGCGATCGCCGCAAGGCAGCAGGTTCTTGGTGCTGTCGGTCCCGATCGCGAGGTTCTTGCCGGCCGCGCCGGGCGCGAGCGTGAGCGGCCCGGTGGGGGTTCCCGACAGGACATCGAGCGGCGCGCCGGTGGCCGTGTCGGTGACGAACGACAGGGTCTGGCCCTGGAACCGTTCGGCGAAGGTGGCGCCGCCCGAGGTCAGGATCCCGTTGTAGGTGATCCCCGGGAAGTTGGTCCCGGCGACGTCCTCGAAGTCGATCAGATGGCGGCCGACCGCCGAATAGCCGGCGATGTTGATGGCGGCGGCCTGGGCCGCGCCAGAGAGGCCGAGCGCCAGCGCGACGCCGGCGGCGAAAGTCCTGAACTGCATGATGATCCCCGCGATGCACAAAGCCGCGCCGGGGTCCTGAGCCCGGACGGCGCAGGCATCCTGCATCCGGGCGGCCGGCGGGCGCGTCCCCCGGATGGGGGTGTGGGCGGCGAAGGCGTTCCCTTACGCCCACGGCAGGGTGCTAGAGCCCTTCCCGTTCAAACGGAATCGTTTGAGCGGGATGAAAAGGCTCTACTCAAAGGCTTGAGCGCCGGGAAGCACTCCACCGAGAGGGAAACAGCATGCGCGGCGAGAAGGTCTACGAATACACGGTGCAGATCACGGGCGTGACCGACTTCGGCGTGACGGCAGAGGCGATCCTGTCGGGACAGACGCCCGTGCCGCCGCAGGGCGCGCGGTTCGACTTCACCTTCGACGGACGCGCCGAGGGTCGGATCGCCGGCCGCATCCACGGGATCGACTACTTCCGCATGCGCGCCGACGGCCGGGCCGAACTGGACATCCGGGGCGTGATCGAGACCGACGACGGACACCGGATCTCGCTGGCCGCGACCGGCATCACCACGCCGCAGGCGGACGGCTCGGCCGACCTCGTGGAGACCGTCCAGCTTACGACAGCCTCATCCGAATACGCCTGGGTCAATACGCGCCCCTTCTGGGCGGTCGGGACCTCGTCGGGCGGCAGCATCCGGATCGAGGTCTATCAGCAGTAGGCTAGCCGATCGCCTTGCGGGCGCTGGCCTCGACCGCCGCCGTCGGGATCAGGCGGATGGTCGAGCTGGCCTTGGCCAGGACCTGGCCGTCCAGGTCCAGCAGCCGGCCCTCGGCGAAGCAGGTGGCCTTGCCGCGGCGCTCGATCCAACCCTCGGCCACCACGCGGCCGGGGCGCGCCGGGGCGAAGTAGCTGACCTTCAGCTCCAGCGACATGGGGGTCATCTCGGGGGCGAGCGACATGGAGGCGTGGGCCATGGCCGCGTCGATCCAGCCGCAGACGAAGCCGCCCTGGGCGACGCCGCCGGAGTGGCACATGTGCTGGCCGACCTCGTATTCGATACTGGCGCGGCCGCCCTCCATGGCGATCACGCGGACCTGTCCCAGGGTCTGCGGCAGGCTGGGGGCGATGGCGTCGGTCATGCGGCGTCTCCTCTGATCCCCGAATAGACCGGATCGGCGCGCCTGGAACAGGCGCCGCGGCGGAACGCGCGGCCGACCTTGGCCGTTGAGCCGCCGATCCCTGTCGGAGGAGACCCCATGGACGACCGCGCCCGTGACTTCGTGCTGCGCGCCCTCGCGGCGAGCGAGATCGCCGAGAGCTGCCACGAGCCCTCGATCCGGGCCTCGTTCCTGGCCCTGGCCGAGCACTGGCTGGCGCGGGCGGGCGAGGCGGAGTGGCTGGGCGGCGAGCGCGTTCGCGCCACCGCCTGAGGTCAGGCCTGCTGGGTGCGCGTCGGGGTGACCCGACCGTCGTCGAGGTCGTAGCGCGCCGCCACGATCTTCAGCGAACCGGCGAGGACCCGCGTGCGGAGCGGCCGCGAGCCGGCGAAGATCTCGCCCGCCGCGTGGGCGGCGTTGAGCGAGACCGCCGCGTCCACGGCGTCTACTGTCCCGGCGGGCACCGCCCGCACGGCCGGAGCGATCAGGCTGGCCAGGGCGCCGATGCGCGTCTCGCTGTCGGCCGGGTCGCCGCGACCGGCCAAGGCGTCGGCGGTGGCCTTCACGGCGCCGCACCGCTCATGGCCGAGGGCCATGATCAGCGTCGACCCCAGGTGGATCACCGAATATTCGATCGAGGCGAGGACCGCGTCGTCCACGACGTTGCCCGCCACGCGGACCACGAACAGGTCGCCCAGGCCCTGGTCGAAGATCACCTCGGGCGCCACGCGGCTGTCCGCGCAGGCGAGGATGGTGGCGAAGGGGCGCTGGCCCGAGGCCACCTCGATCCGGCGAGGCGCGTCGGCGTGGGGACGGGCGGCATAGCCCTCGACGTAGCGGGCGTTGCCGCTCATCAGCCGCGAGAGCGCCTCCTCGGGCGGCACGGACGGGATCGCGGCGTGGGCGGCGTGCGGATCGGCGGGGGCCGACGCGGCCGGAGCGGGAGCCTTGGCCTTGGGCCGGACCCTGCGCACGGGCGCCGGCGCATGCTCGGCCCCACCCTCGGCGAACGCCACGGCGGGCGCGGCGACGAGGCCGAGGCCCAGGCCGGCGACGAGGCGGCGGCGCGAAAGCAGCAGACGGGCAGTCATGAAGGGTCTCTCCGGACCGATGTCGAAGTCGGCCGGGAAGAGACCACGGATATTCTAAGATTCAGTTTGCCGGTCAGCTTGGCGGTCAGCCCGGGAGCTGGGCCCGCACCTTGGCCCGCAGGACGTCGATGGGGGCCAGCCCCTTGTCGGTCTTGAAGTGCCAGTAGGTCCAGCCGTTGCAGGCGGGCGCCGACTGCACCATCGCCCCGACCTTATGGATCGAGCCGGCCAGCTCGCCCACCACCAGGCTGCCATCGGCGCGGACGCGGGCGGCGTTGCGACCCTGGGGGCAGTAGAGCACGTCGCCGGGACGCACGAGCCCGGCCTCGACCAGCGATCCGAAGGGCACCCGCGGCTCGGCCCGCTTGGAGCCGGTCACGGCCATTTCCTCGGCGGTGGCCGGGATCACCTTGGCGATACGCGCCTTGGCGACCTTCACGTACTCGGCCTCGCGCTCGATGCCGACGAACTTGCGGCCCATGCGACGCGCGACGGCGCCCGTGGTGCCGGTGCCGAAGAACGGGTCGAGGATCACGTCGCCCGGCTTGGTCGACGCCAGGATCAGCCGGGCGAGCAGCGCCTCCGGCTTCTGGGTCGGGTGGGCCTTGGAGCCGGTGTCGTCCTTCAGGCGCTCGTCGCCCGTGCACAGCGGGATGGTCCAGTCCGAGCGCATCTGCAGCTCATCGTTGGCCATCTTCATGGCGTCGTAGTTGAAGGTGTAGCGCCGGCCGCCCCGGCTCTTGGCCGCCCAGATCAGGGTCTCATGGGCGTTGGTGAACCGGGTGCCCTTGAAGTTCGGCATCGGGTTTGACTTGCGCCAGATGATGTCGTTCAGGATCCAGAAGCCGAGGTCCTGCAGCACCGACCCGACCCGGAAGATGTTGTGGTAGCTGCCGATCACCCACAGCGCGCCGTCGTCCTTCAGCACGCGCCGGCATTCCTTCATCCAGTCGCGGGTGAAGGCGTCGTAGGCCTGGAAGCTCTCGAACTGGTCCCAATGGTCGTCGACGGCGTCGACCTTGGAGTTGTCGGGCCGCAGCAGATCGCCCCCGAGCTGGAGGTTGTAGGGCGGGTCGGCGAAGACCAGGTCGACCGAACGGTCGGGGAGCTTCCTCAGCTCCTCAAGGCAATCGCCCTGCAGAATGGCGTCGACCGGCAGCCTCATGGCCCAACCCTTAAGCTCAACAGAAGCTGAATCTTCAGGCCAACATGGTGAACGGGCCGTCAACGCCCATGGTGAACCGAAGGTTAAGCCACCAGGCGCAGGGGTGCGTGCCGCTCCAGGGCGCCCACGAGCTGGGGCACCGACACCGGCTTGCTGAGGTGGCCGTCCGCGCCGGCGGCGACGCCGGCGTCCACATGCTCCTGCAGGCAATTGGCCGAGACGATGATGATCGGCATCCGCACGCGCCCGGCGCCCGCCTCCCACGCCCGGATCCGGCGCGTGGCCTCCAGCCCGTCCATCACCGGCATCTGGATGTCCATCAGCACGACGTCGTAGGCGCCGCTGGTCGCCGCCTCGACGCCCTCCTGACCGTTCTCGGCCCCGTCGTGCTCGACGCCCACCGCATCCAGGATCATCCCCAGGACCTGGCGGTTGATCGCATTGTCGTCGACGATCAGTACGCGGAACCCCCGCTCGCCGGGGTCAGCAGGCGGCTCGGCCAGAGGGTAGGTGGCGACCTCCTCGGGCGCAGCGTCAGAGGCCCGCGCGGCGGCCGGCGGCAGCGGCAGGCTGAACCGGAATTCGGAGCCCGCGCCGACCACGCTCTCGACGTCGAGCTCGCCCCCCATCAGGCCCACGTACTGCTGGCAGATCGCCAGGCCCAGGCCGGCGCCGCCATGGCGGCGGGTGGCGCTGTCGTCGCCCTGGCGGAAGCGCGAGAAGATCGCCGCCTTCCGGTCGGCGTCGAACCCGGGCCCGGTGTCTCGCACCGCGAAGCGGACCGTCTCGCCCGCCCGGACCACCGCGATCACCACCTGACCCGCGTCGGTGAACTTCACCGCGTTGGAGACGAGGTTCGCGAGCACCTGTCGCAGGCGCGTCGGGTCGCAGAGCGCCCAGCCGTCGGCCCCGGCGGAGAGTTCGACGCTGAGCCCGAGCCCCTTTTCTTCCGCGCGGCCGGCGAACAGCGCCTGGACGCCGACCACCAGCGCCCCGAGGTCGGTGGGCTCGGGCCGCAGCTCGACCACGCCGGCCTCGATCTTGGCGAGGTCCAGAACGTCGCTGAGCAGGGTGTCGAGGTGGCCGGCCGAGGTCTGGATCACGTCGACCAGTTCGGCCTGGCGGGGGGTCAGGTCGGCCTGGCGCAGCACCTCGGCGACGCCCAGCACCCCGTTGAGCGGCGTGCGGATCTCATGGCTGATGTTGGCCAGGAAGGCGGTCTTGGCGCGGCTGGCCGCCTCGGCCTCGTCGCGCGCCGCCGCCAGGGCCTGCACCCGGGCCTTGTCGGCCGTGATGTCCGTGAGGGCGGTGACGGCGCCGCCGTCCTCGGTGCGCTGAACCTCGTGCTTGAGCCAGCGTCCGTCGGGGATCCGGAAACGCAGACCATCGGTGGCGGACCAGACGGACAGGTCCGCCGGCCGTTCGCCCGCGATCTCGCGGAACCAGCCCGCCTCCCGCGCCCGGATCAGCAGCTCCCGGTGCGGCAGTCCGCGGACCAGTTCGGCGCCGGCGGCCGACATCAGGTCGGCGAAGGGCCGGTTCCAGGTCGTGAGGCGCCCTGCGCCGTCGTAGAACGCCAGGCCGCTCGGCACGGCGTCCAGCGCGTGCCGCAGGCTGATCAGCGTGGACCGCTGGCTGGCGCGCTCCATGCCGGCCAGTCCTCCAGCCACGGCCATGATCAGGCTGGCCAGGGCGATGGTCGCGGTCAGCAGGGTGTTCCGCCCCACGAGCTCGCCCGGCATCAGGATCGTCGGGTCTGGCGCCAGGGTGACCGCGGCCATGGCGGTGAAATGCAGGCCGACGATGGTGAGCGCCAGGACCGCCGCCGGCGCGCGCCAGGATGCGGCGGCCGGGCGCCGGGCGCGGAGGAGGAAGGCGGCGGCCGAGCCGAACACCGCAATCAGGATCGCGGCGGCGACATAGGCATGGTCCCACTCCAGCCGCGCGGGCGCGCGCAGGCCGGCGATGCCGACGAAGTGCATGGTGGTGACGGCCAGGCCCGTCAGCGCGCCGCCGGCGGTGGCGGCCAGCCGGGTGCGTACGAGCGCGGGCAGCGCAAAACCGGCTCCCATGCCGAGGATCGCGATGACGAGCGACGCCGCCGTCGTGACCGGCGCATAGCCGATCGGCAGGCTCGGCTCATACGCCAGCATGGCGATGAAGTGGGTCGCCCAGGCGCCGGAGCCCGCGACCAGGCCCGTGAGCGCCGCCCATACCCAGCGGGTGACCCCGTGGGCCCGCTGCAGCCGGATGCTGGCCCCGAACGCGGCGGCGCCGGCGACCGCGCAGACGAGGGCGGCGACAAGGACGAGCCGCAGATCGTGATCGACGGCGATGCAGGCCAGTACGCGAGGCATGGAGTTCCTATTCAACTCCACACCCATGCGTCGAAGTGGTTGGCCCCCGGTTACCAATCGCCACGCCAGGACGAAGGGTCGCACACCAAATGCCTGGGTTGCGTCAGTCCTCGAACGGCAGTTCGTCCTGCGCCTCGCCCGCCAAGCGGGGATCGACCCCGGCGAGGACCAGCTTCACCGGCCGCCAGGCCCGCCGGTGGATCTCGCACGGGCCGAGGCTGACCAGCGCCTCGACGTGCATGGGCGCGTTGTAGCCCTTGTGGCTGGCGAAGCCGTAGCCGGGGTAGAGGGCGTCCATCTCCATCATCAGCCGGTCGCGGGCGACCTTGGCCAGGATCGAGGCCGCGGCGATGGACTTGGACTTCGCATCGCCGCCCACCACCGTCTTCACCTCGCACGGCAGCTGGAAACGGAAGTTGCCGTCCACCAAGGCATAGGCGGGCTGGACGGCCATGGCCTCGATCGCCCGGCGCATGGCGAGACCAGTGGCGTGCAGGATGTTGAGCTCGTGGATCTCCTCCACGCTGGCGAAGCCCACGCCCCAGGCGACGGCCTTCTCCTTGATCTCGATCTCCAGGCCTTCGCGCGCCTTGGCGGTGAGCTTCTTGGAGTCGTCCAGGCCCTTGGGGACCCTGCGCGGATTGTCCGGCAGAATCACCGCCGCCGCGCTGACCGGCCCGGCCCAGGGCCCGCGGCCGGCCTCGTCGACGCCGCAGACAGGACCGCCGACGAAGGCGCGTTCGAGGAGAAGCGTCGGGCCCTTGGCCATCAGCGCGCGAGCCTCTTCACCGCCTCGTGGCGGTGGCAGCAGGTGAAGTGGTCGTTGACCATGCCCACGGCCTGCATCCAGGCGTAGACGATCACCGGGCCCACGAACTTGAACCCGCGGGCCTTCAGCGCCTTGGACACCTCGACGGCGAGCGGCGTCTGGGCCGGAACCTCGCCGAAGGCGGTCCAACGGTTCTGGATCGGCCGACCGCCCACGAAACCCCAGCAGAATTCGGAGAAGTCCTCCCCCCGCGCCTGCATCTGGAGATAGATCCTCGCGCTCTCGATCGCGGCGTCGATCTTGGCGTTGGAGCGGACGATGCCGGCGTCGGCCATGAGGCGGGCGCGGTCGGCCTCGCCGTAGCGGGCGACCTTCTCCGGATCGAAGTTGTCGAAAGCGGCGCGGAAGGCCTCGCGCTTGCGAAGGATGGTGATCCAGGCGAGGCCGGCCTGGAAACCGTCCAGCACCAGCTTCTCCCACAGGGCGCGGGAATCGTACTCGGGCACGCCCCACTCGGTGTCGTGGTAGGCTTCGTAAAGCGGGTCGCCGGCCATGCCGCGCCATTCGCACCGGATCAGGGGCTCGCTCATCGGCCGCACTCAGAGCGCAGGCCGGGAGTCGAGACAAGGGGCGATGGTTCGGCGGCGGCCGAAGGCTTCCAGATGTCGCGGATGCGAGGGCCGATTTCCGCCGGTCAGGCGACCTCGCTCACCGCCTCCGTCATCCACAGCGGGACCTCGGCCTTCGCCGGACGGCCATCGACGGTGAGCTCGGCGCCCAGCGCGCGATCGAGGCGCAGCAGGGCCATGGCGCGGCCGTCGCGGCCGGACAGGACCTCGCCCGCCCGGAGGTCGCCGGCCAGGACCTCGGTCCCGTGGGCGGGGGCCGGTCCGTCGAACACAATGGGCAGCATGCGGTTCTTGATCGTCCCGCGCCGTTTCATGCGCGAGGTGGTCTCCTGGCCGACGAAGCAGCCCTTCTTGAAATCGATGCCGTTCAGGAGGTCGAAGTTGGCCTCGATGGGATAGGTCTTGTCCGCGCCCCAGTCGGCCGGGCCGGGCACGCCCAGGCGCAGCTTCTGGGCCTCGCGGTCGGCCTCGGCGACGGTCGCGGCGTTTGGCGGCGGCGCCGCGCCGTAGCCGCGGAAGCCGAGCTGCGGCAGGCGCGGGTCGGCGACCCAGGCGCCGTCGGGTCGGGCGGGGACGCCGTCGTCCGCGAACAGGATCGACACCGGCGTCGGGTCCAGCGCCAGCTCCACCTTGGCCCGCAGCCGGTACATGGTCAGACGCATGAGGATGGCGTCGCGGTGGGCCGCCTCCACGTCGAGCCAGGCGCCGTCGTCGCGGCCGACCACGAACAGGTCGTAGAGCAGCCGGCCCTGCGGCGTCAGCAGCGCGCCGAACCGCGCCTCGCCGGAGGCCAGGGTCTCGACATCCTGGGTGATCAGACCCTGCAGAAAGCTGCGCCAATCGGCTCCGCCGACGGCGATGAGGGCGCGGCTCTGCAAGGGTGCGAAGGCGACAGTCTGCGACATGGATACAATTTGGGGCCGCCCGCTGTGGAGCGCCAGCCATCCGCTCACTATAGAGACGTCGATGTCCCCCACATCCGGTTTTCCGATCCTGTTCATCACGGCCACCCGCATCGGCGATGCGGTGCTGTCGTCCGGGCTGATCAAGCGGCTGGCCGACGAAATTCCGAACGCGCGCTTCACCATCGTCGCCGGCCCGGCGGCCGCGCCGCTGTTCGCCCATGTGCCGGGCCTCGACCGGGTGATCGTGTTCGAGAAGTCCAAGACGGGCGGGCACTGGCTGGAGCTGTGGCGCAAGGTGCGCGAGCGGCGATGGGGCCTGGTCGTCGACCTGCGCGGCTCGGGCATCTCGCGGTTCCTGAAGACCAAGCGGCGGGCGATCCACCGCAAGAGCGCCGAGCCGGTCCACAAGGTGCTGGAAGCCGCCCGGACGCTGCGGATCGAGGACGACCCGGCGCCGCCGCACATCTTCACCAACCCCGACGTCGAGGCCTACGCCGACGAGTTGACCGCCGGAAAGGGCCCGATCCTGGCCCTGGCGCCCGCCGCCAACTGGGTCGGCAAGACCTGGCCCGTGGAGCGGTTCAGCCAGGTGGCGATGAAGCTGCTGCGCGATTACGGCCCCCTGACCGGCGGCCGGCTGATGGTGCTGGGCGGGCCGGGCGACGAGAAGCTGGCGCGGGCGCTGAAGGACGTGGCCGGCAAGGGGATGATCGATCTGGCCGGCAAGGCCGATCTCATTACCTCGTACGCCTGCCTGAAGCGCGCGCGGCTGTTCATCGGCAACGACAGCGGGGCCATGCACCTGGCGGCGGCGGCCGGCTGCCCGACCATCGGCCTGTTCGGCCCCTCGGACGAGCGGCTGTACGCTCCCTGGGGGGAGCACGCGCGCGTCGTGCGCGGCCCGCGCAGCTTTGAGCAGATCCGCGCCGTTGACCCCGGCTTCCAGCAGGCGCTCTGTCACATGATGGACCTGCCGGTGGAGGCCGTCGTATCCGCCGCCCGCGACCTCCTGAAAGCCACGGAACCGAAAGATGCCTGAGACCTACGACCTGATCGTTCGCGGCGGCGAGGTGATCAACCACGCGGGCCGCGGCCCGGCCGACGTGGGCGTGCGCGGCGGCAAGATCGCCGCCATCGGCGACCTGTCGCAGGCGAGCGCCGGCGAGGTCTTCGACGCCGCGGGCCTGCTGGTGATGCCCGGCGTGATCGACACCCAGGTCCACTTCCGCGAGCCGGGGCTGGAGTGGAAGGAAGACCTGGAGACGGGCTCGCGCGGCGCCGTGTTGGGCGGCGTCACCGCCGTGTTCGAGATGCCGAACACCGAGCCCACCACCACCGATCCGGACAGCCTGGCCGACAAGCTGGCGCGGGCGGCGAACCGGATGCACTGCGACCACGCGTTCTACGTGGGCGGCACGCACGAGAACGCGGCCTTCCTGGGCGAGCTGGAGCGCCTGCCGGGCTGCTGCGGGATCAAGGTGTTCATGGGCGCGTCCACCGGCACCCTGCTGGTGCAGGACGACGAGGGCGTGGAGCAGGTGCTGCGGCACGTGAACCGCCGGGCCGCCTTCCACTCCGAGGACGAATACCGCCTGGCCGAGCGGCGCCCGCTGGCCCGCACCGGCGACTGGACCAGCCACCCCGAGGTGCGCGACGCCCAGTCGGCCATCCAGTCCACCGAGCGGCTGGTGCGGATCGCCCGCAAGCTGGGCAAGCGGATCCACGTGCTGCACGTGACCACGAAGGAGGAGATCGCCTACCTCGCCGCGCACAAGGACGTGGCGTCGGTGGAGGTGACGCCCCAGCACCTGACCCTGGCCGGGCCGGAAGCCTATGAGCGGCTGAAGGGCTTCGCCCAGATGAACCCGCCGATCCGCAGCGCGGACCACCGCGACGGGCTCTGGATCGGGGTCGCCAACGGCGTCGCCGACGTGGTCGGTTCGGACCACGCTCCGCACACCCGCGAGGAGAAGGCCCGCCCCTACCCCGCCTCGCCGTCGGGCATGCCCGGGGTGCAGACCCTGCTGCCGATCCTGCTGACCCACGCGGCCGAGGGGCGGCTGTCCATGGAGCGGCTCGTCGACCTGACCAGCCACGGCGCCAACCGCATCTTCGGCCTGGCCGACAAGGGGCGGCTCGCCGTGGGCTATGACGCCGACCTGACGCTGGTGGACCTGAAGGCCCGCCGCACGATCACCCACGACTGGATGGCGACCCGCGCGGGCTGGACGCCCTTCGACGGCTTCGAGGCCAAGGGCTGGCCGATGGCCACGATCATCCGCGGGACCGTGGTCATGCGCGACGACGAGATCGTCCAGCCCGGCCGCGGCCAGCCGGTGCGGTTCCTGGAGACGCTGAGCGGCTGAGAAGGCCGGGCGGCGCGGCTATTCGAGCGCCTTCAGCACATCGCGGGCGAACCGCTGCTCGTCGAAGCGGGCCGTGGCGCTGTCGAAGCCGCGGCGGACGATGACCACCTTCCTCGACGGGACGATGAAGACGTACTGCCCACGGTTGCCGTTCATGCCGTAGGTCCCGGCCGGAAGTCCCTGGGCCGGGCCGTAGAGCCAGAAGAAGCCGCCATAGCCCGGCCCCTGCTCGGGTTGGGCGGGCGCGGGGGTGGCGACGAAGGTCGACCAACCCTCGGGCAGCAGCCGCTCGCCGTTCCAGACGCCGTCGTTCAGGTAGAGCAGGCCCAGGCGGCCGAGGTCGCGGGCCGTGGTCCAGACCTGGCTGGAGAGGATGAAGTTGCCGGCCGAGTCGGTCTCGGGCGTGGTGTGGGTCATGCCGACCCGCCAGAGGAGCTCGCGGAAGGGAAACTCCAGCGCGGCCTGGCCGTCGCCCAGGCTGGCGCGGACGCTGCGCGCGGCCAGCAGGGTGTCGTTGTTGGCATAGCGGAAGCGCGTGCCGGGCGCGGCCTCGATCGGCATGTGCGTCGCCCACTGGGTGACGAGGCCGCCGCCCAGGTAGACGTCGTCGGTGCGGTTGCCCGGCCCGTCGGTCCAGAGGCCCGAGCCCATGTGCATCAGCTGCGCCAGGGTGATGGCCGCGCGGGGATCGCCGGGCGTGCGCCACTCGGGGATGTTGGCCGGCGCGTCCACCCTGGCCTTGCCGAGGCGGACGGCGCGGCCGACCACCGTCGCCGTGAGACTCTTGGCCGCCGACCAGGTGCGCTGGGGCGTGTAGAGGTCGTAGCCGGCGCGGTAGCGCTCGCCGATGATCCGGCCATCGCGGATGACCAACACCGCCGTCGTCTTGCCGCCGTAGACGCCGGCGTCGAAGGCCTGGGCCAGCAGCGGTTCCAGACCCGCGGGCCCCGGCGCGGTCGCATCGGCGTCGCCGTGCGGCCAGGTCCGGGCCTTGAGGTCGGGCGCCTTCAGGGCGACGCGGGGCAGAGAGGAAACCGCCGCGGCGGGGGCGCCGATCGGGAGCTGGGCGCAGCCGAGGTTCGGGCGCCAGGCGGCGATGCGCGGCGGCAGCTTCGGATCGAAGGGGACGCTGACGGTCTTCGCCTGGCGGTCCACCGTCGCCGGCAGGGTGCCGACCAGCGCCTGGTAGTCGGGATAGATCCCCTCCAGATCGTCGGCGGCGATCTCCGCCTCCGGCCGGCCGGCGTTGAAGATCCCGCTGCAGAGGAAGGCGGCCTTGTAGCCTGCCGCGAGCGCCCGGACGTGGGCGTCCTCGGCGGCCTGGGCGGGCGCGGCGACAAGGGCGGCGAGCGCCCCGGCCAGAAAGATCGATCGCATCTGCAAACCCCCTGTCGAATCCGCGGCGTCTCGCGCGTCTCCCCGGTGACGCGACCCGTCGCGTCACGCAATCTCTAGCCCGAAAAGGGGACGACCGATGAAGTACATGCTGCTGATCTACGAGCCGCAGGACGCCTATGCCGGCGAGGCGGGGCAGAAGCGGCTGGAAGGCATCGTGGCCCAGCACATGGCGCTGGCCGAGGAGCTGATCGCCAGCGGCGTGCAGCAGGACGGCGCCGGCCTGCAGGGCGTCGAGACCGCGACCACCGTAGTGACCGACGGCGATCGCAAGACACTGCACGACGGGCCCTTCGCCGAGACCCGGGAGCACCTTGGCGGCTACTACGTCGTCGACGTGCCCGACCTGGACGCGGCGCTGGCTATCGCCCGCCGGATTCCGGGGGTGGACGGCACGAAGGTGGAGGTGCGTCCGCTGATCCTCCACGACCAGTGACGGACCTGGGCGACCGCATCGCCGACGCCCGGCCGCGGGTGGTGGCGGCCCTTGCCGCCCGCTTCCGCGACCTGGACCTGGCCGAGGACGCCTTTTCCGAGGCTGCGGAGCGCGCCCTGAGCGCGTGGGCCGGCGCGCCCCCGCGCGACCCGGCCGCGTGGCTATGGCGTGCGGCGCTGCGCAAGGCGCTCGATGGGCGACGGCGGGCCGCGGTGCGGGCCAGGGCCGCCCTGGACCCGCCCGAGCCGCCGCCGACCCCGGAAGACGCGCTGATGGCGACGGACACGCCCGTCCCCGACGAGCGGCTGCGCCTGATCTTCATCTGCTGCCACCCCGCGTTGGCGCCCGAGAGCCGGGTGGCGCTGACCCTCAAGGTCGTCTGCGGTCTCTCCACCGAACGGCTGGCGCGGGCCTTCTTCGTCGGTGAGCCGGCGATGCTGCAGCGGATCACCCGGGCCAAGCGCAAGATCGCCGGCGCCCGTGTGCCGTTCGAAGCGCCTGCGCGGGAGGCCTGGCCCGAGCGGATGGAAGCGGTGCTGGCCACCCTGGAGATCGCCTACGCCCAGGCCTACGAGGACGCCGCCCTGGCGACCGACACGGGGATGTTCGCCGGCGAGGTGCTGCGGCTGTCGGGACTGCTGGCCGAACTGGCGCCCGACGATCCCGAGGTGCTGGGCCTCGCTGCGCTCGTCCGGTTCGCCGAGGCGCGCCGCCCCGCCCGCCTTGACGATGCCGGGGCCATGGTCCCGCCCGAGCGCCAGGACCCGTCGCTGTGGCGTCGCGACCTGATCGAGGACGCCGCCGCGCTGCTGGAGCGCGCCGCGACCTTCGGGCGGAGCGGACCGCGGCAGATCCTGGCCGCCATCCACGCCACCCACTGTGCGCGCCGCGCCGGGAGCCGGGCCGACTGGAGGGCCATCGCGGCGCTGTACGAGGCGCTGGCGACGATCAGGCCGCATCCGTCGACACTGGTGAACCGGGCGGTGGCGATCGGCGAGGCGCACAGCCCAGAGGCCGGGCTGGCGGCCCTGGCCAAGGTGACGGACATGGCCGGATGGCTGCCGTACCAAGCCGCCCTGGCGGCGCTGTCCGCCGGCGCCGGTCATCTCGAGGCGGCGGCGGCGGCCTATGCGGCGGCGCTGGACCTGGACCCGGCTCCGGCGGAGCGACTCTACCTTGAGGCGCAGGCGCCGCCTCGTGGGTGAAAATTTACGTTGTCCTTAAGCGCTCCGCTAACCGTCGCGCCGTACATTCGGCCCCGGCAGGAGCGGCTGCAGAAGTTTCCCGCTCCAGCGGAGTGCGTGATGCTGGTGCTGCTGAACACCGTCGTCGTGAAGTTGCCGGAGGTGGCGCGGCTTCCGCCGGGCCTGGAGCCTCTGATCGGGGCGACGCCGGCCGGGGTCCTGAAGGCCGGCGCCGAACTCTACGCCAAGCATCCCCGCCTGGAATACGACCGCCCCGACATCGCCGAGTGGTATTGCAGCCTGCTGGCCGCCAAGGTGCCGGGCGTGGGCGGGGTGCTGTTCGAGAAGGTGGGCGAACGCTATGTCGGCCGACTGGCCGAGGCCCCGTTCCCGCTGCTCGCGCGGCTCTACAAGATGCAACGGGACGGCCTGCCCATTGAGGACGAGGCCTATCGGACCGTCTGGCATCCGGCCAAGCGGGTGCTGGCGGCGGCCGCGGCGAGGTAGTCCGCCCCTACGACAGGCTTTCCTTTCGCTGCGGAGGCCCGTAACCCTCGCCGCATGGACGCCGAGCTGCGCACCGAAACCGCCCCCTTCCGCGATCCGCGCTATGCGCCGCGCCGGCTGGACGTGATCGAGCGTCCCGGCGGCGAGTTCGTTCTCACCAATCCGACGCCGTACTCGACCGAGCACGTGACCACGACGTCGGCGCTGGCGCACTGGGCCGCGACGACACCTGGAACGATCTGGCTGGCCGAGCGGTCGGGCGAGGGCTGGCGCACCGTGACCTTCGCCGAGGCCTGGGAGCGGATCGGCGCGCTGGCGGCAGGCCTGCGCGACCTGGGCGTCGTCGGCGAGCGGCCGCTGTTGATCCTGGCCCGGAACGGCATCGACCACGCGCTGATCGCCTATGCCGCCATGGGCCAGGGGCTGCCGGTGGCCCCGGTCTCGCCGCAGTACGGCCTGCCGGGCGCGAACCTGACCCGCCTGACCCACGCCTGCGAGGTGCTGAAGCCGGCGGCGGTCTACACCGAGGACGCCGCCCTGTTCGCCGACGGCCTGTCGGCCGACGTGCTGGCCGGCCTGCCCGTGATCGCGGGCAAGAACGCCCGGCCAGGCGATACGCCCCTGGAGCGGCTCTACGGCGCCGGCTCGGCGACCCCGACGGCCACGCCCGAACAGCACGCCAAGTACCTGCTGACCTCCGGGTCCACCGGCCTGCCCAAGGCGGTGATCTGCACCCACCGGGCGATGAGCCTGAACTCGGCCCAGATCACGGCCTGCTTCGAAGATCCCGACCCGCCGGTGATGGTGCACTCCGCGCCCTGGAGCCACAGCCTCGGCGCCAATGCGATCCTGCACTACTCGGCCCACCGCGGCGGCTCGCTCTACATCGACGCCGGCCAGCCGACCGCCGCCCGCTTCGGCGAGACCGTGCGCAACCTGCGCGAGGTGGCGCCGACCTACCAGAACATGGTGCCCGCGGCCTGGATGCTGTTCGCCGACGAGCTGGAGAAGGACGACGCCCTGGCGCGGGCCTTCTTCTCCCGCGTGCGCCTGCTGCAGTACGGCGGCGCGGCGCTGGGCCAGGCCACCGCCGACCGGATCCAGGCGGTCGCCGTGCGGACCGTCGGCGAGCGCATCAGCTTCGGCAGCGGTTATGGCGCCACCGAGACCGGCCCGACCGCCTGCAACGTCCATTGGCCGAACGCGCGCATGGGGATGATCGGCCTGCCTCTGCCAGGGACGTCCGTGCGGCTCGTACCCGAGGCGGGCAAGCTGGACTTCCGCGTGAAGGGTCCGCAGGTGACCGAAGGCTATCTCGGCCGCCCCGAGCTGTCGGCCGCCGCCTTCGACGACGAAGGCTTCTACCGCCTGGGCGACGCCGCGCGGTTCGTGGAGCCCGGCAATCCGCAGGCGGGGATGATCTTCGACGGCCGCCTTTCCGAGAACTTCAAGCTGGCCTCGGGCACCTTCGTCTCGGTCGGCGAACTGAGGATCGGCGCGATCGGCGCGATCGGCGACGCGGTGACCGACGCCGTGGTCTGCGGCGAGGGGCAGGAGGCGGTGGGCCTGCTGCTCTATCCCAACCCGACCATGGACCGCGCCGAGATCGAGGCGGCTGTCCGCACCGGACTGGCCGCCTTCAACGCCAGGGCCAAGGGCTCGGGCGGCCGCGTGGCCCGGGCGCTGGTGCTGCCCGACGCTGTTCGCCTCCCCCGTTCCTCCAGACGTGATGGATTTCGCATGAACGGCGCCGACGCCCTGATCTCGACCCTGGTGGCCAACGAGGTCACCGCCTGCTTCGCCAACCCGGGCACCTCGGAGATGCAGTTCGTGGCGGCCCTGGACGGCGTGCCGGCGATGCGCCCGGTGCTCTGCCAGTTCGAGGGCGTGGCGACGGGCGCCGCCGACGGCTACGGCCGGATCGCGGACCGGCCGGCCTGCACCCTGCTGCACCTCGGCCCCGGCTACGGCAACGGCGTCGCCAACCTGCACAACGCTCGGCGCGCCTTCACCCCGATCGTCAACGTGATCGGCGACCACGCCACCTATCACCGCCAGTACGACGCGCCGCTGAACTCCGACATCGCCACGCTGGTGAAGCCGAACTCCATCTGGGTGAAATCGGCCGACACGCCGGAGAGCGTCGCGGCCGTCACCGCGGAGGCGGTGGCCGCCAGCTATGGCCCGCCCGGCGGCCCGGTCAGCCTGGTCCTGCCCGCCGACTCGGCCTGGCTGCCCGCGCAGGGCGAACCGGTGATCGCCCAGAAGCCGGTGCGCCCCGCCCCCGCCGGCCCCGCGATCGAGGCCGCCGCCAAGGCGATCAAGGCGGCGAAGAAGCCGGTCGTCCTGCTGGGCGGCCAGGCGTGCCGCGCCGAGGCGCTGAAGGAGGCTGCGCGCCTCGAGGCGGCCGGCGTCACCGTCTACACCGACACCTTCGTCGCCCGGCAGCCGCGCGGCGCCGGCGGCTATCTGCCGAAGAAGATGCAGTACTTCGGCGAGATGGCCCTGGCGGAGCTGGAGGGCGTGGACCTGATGGTCCTCGCCGGCACGACCGTGCCCGTCGCCTTCTTCGCCTATCCGAACCGGCCCAGCGTGCTGGTCCCCGAGGGCTGCGCCACCCAGACGATGATCGAGCGCGGCGAGGACGCGGTGGCGGGCCTGGCGGCCCTGGCCGACGCCCTGGGCGCGCCGAAGTCCGGCCCCGTCCAGTCGCTGGCCCTGCCTGACGCCGCGCCGACCGGCAAGCTGACCTCGTACGCCGTCGGCGCCTCGATCGCCCGGCACATGCCCGAGGGGACGATCATCTGCGACGACGCGGTGACCTCCGGCGCGGGCGTGGCGGCCAACACCGCCACCGCGCGGCCGCACGACGTGCTGGCGCTGACCGGCGGCGCCATCGGCATCGGCCTGCCGCTGGCCATCGGCGCGGCGGTGGCGGCGCCCGACCGCAAGGTGCTGAGCCTGAACGGCGACGGCGCGGCGATGTATACGATCCAGGCCCTGTGGACGATGGCGCGCGAGAACCTCGACATCACCGTCGTGGTGTTCGCCAACTACACCTACCGTATCCTGAACGTGGAGATGGAGCGGACGGGCGCGGGCAAGGCCGGCCCGTCGGCGCGCAAGCTCCTCGACCTGGGCGGTCCCGACATCGACTTCGTGTCCGTGGCCAAGGGGCTCGGCCTGCCAGCGGTGAGCTGCTCGACCGGCGAGGACTTCGACAAGGCCTTCGCCGCCGCCATGGGCCAGCGCGGCCCGATGTTCATCGAAGCCAAGATCTGACGCGAGGCGCGGCTCCCCCTCAGAGGGCAGGAGCCGCGCGCCGCGGCCTCAGCCGCCGAGGCCTTCGGTCAGGATCACCCGGTAGTCCGCGCCCTTGAGGCGGTGCTGCAGCGCGTCCTGGTAGGCCGGGCTGTGGTACCAGGCCTTGGCCGCCGCCATGTCGGGGAACTGGATCAGCACCACGCCCTCGGCCGGATCGCCTTCCAGCGTCTCGACCGCGCCGTAGAAGGCCAGCGGGACCATCTTGTGGTCGCCGCGCGCGCCGGCGGCCTTCTGGCCGTAGGTCTTCAGTTCCTCGGCGTCGATCGTGCTGTTCTTGATGAAGACGACATAGGCGGGCATCGGCCGGCTCTCCTCCTTGTGGGAGGCGCAACCTCGCGGCTCTGCCGCAGCGTCCGGCAAGCCTTCAATGCAAAGGGCCCGCGGATCGCTCCGCGGGCCCTCGCAGGTCCGATCAGGTCGAACGGATCAGGTGTTGCCGGGCAGCTTGCAGTTGCCGGCGAAGGCGCAGCCGAGGGCGTTGATCGCGGTGACGGCCGGGGCCGACTGGTACTCGATCACATAGCCCTTGAGCTTGTCGGCGCAGGCGACTTCCACATAGGTGGTGCCCTTGTCGGTCTTGCCGACCACGCGGCTGTCCGAAACCTCGCACGAGTTGAAGTTGAACTTCTTCAGGTCGGCGGTGAGGTTCTTGAAGCCCTTATCCGTGCCGAGCGAGCACTTGTAGCCGGCGACCGGGGCGCGGCCGCAGTCGACGACCTGGCCCTTCGAGCCGGCGGGGAAGATGCCGATGGCGCCCGAGCCGTCCTTGCAGACCATCTCGACCACTTCCTCACGCGGGTTCTTCGACGGGAACAGGGCGTAGCGTTCGACGTCGCACTTGCCGCCGGCGTTGGTCACCAGCTTGGAGTACAGGCCGGCCTGCTCGCTCTGCGCCTGGCGGGCGTCGGTCAGGGTGCAGCCGCCGAGGATGTTCGAGGCCTTGGCGCACTCGTAGGTGTCGGCCAGGGCGCCCGCGGCGTTGACCTTGTAGATGTAGCCCTTGCCGTCCTGGCAGGAGGCTTCGAAGAAGTTCGAGTTGTCGCGGGCGGCGCCGACGAAGCGACGGTCCTTCACCACGCAGCCGTTGTTGGCCTGGGCGACATACTTGTCGATCACCGCCAGGCGGCTGGCCGCGTCACCGAGGGTGCACTTGATGTTGGAGGACTCGGCGGCGTCGTACAGCAGGCAGTTCTGCGCCTGGGCCGGCTTGGCGCCGTCGAAGGGCGCGCTGGCGACGACGATGTAGCCCGTGCCGCCCTGGCAGGCGACTTCCATGTAGGTGCTGGTCTTGGTCTGGCCGACGCCGCGGGCCTTCTCGGGAAGGCACTGGACGCCCGCGGTCTGCAGCAGCGGCTGCAGCGCCGTCATCGGGTTCTCGTTGGCCGGCAGGATGCAGGGGGTGTTCGGCTTGCTGCCGTCGGCCGGGTAGTTGGCCTCGATGCAGCTGAAGGCGTTCACGCCGGCTTCGGACTGCTCGAGCAGGAAGCCCATGGCGCCCGCGCCGCAGGCCACTTCGTAGTAGGATTTCTTGGTCTTCTTGTCCTGGCCGATCAGCCGGGCGTCCGACACCTGGCAGTTCAGGCCCGCGGCCTGCACCACGGCGGGGGCCGCAGCCATGCCGGCCTTGCGGGCGGCCTCGGGTACGCCGGCGGGCTTCTTGCCCTGGGAAATGGCCGCCGCCGGGACGATCAGCGCGGCCACGAGGGCCATCGCCAGCCCGATTGCCTTAGGCGTCTTCACCTTGAGTCTCTCCTGGGTCGTGACCTTGGGGTCGTGATTTTGGGCGCACATAAGCGCCGCGTTCCCTCGTGGGTCAAGCTGCCCGGCGAAGTCGGCCGAAGTGTGGCGTTATTCCAACGCCTTAGCCTGTACGACCCCCTGCGCGGGGGCCGTTTTGACATAGCGCCGTCATGCCGCCGGGCGCACCTTCAGGCAGGCGCCGCTGACGCCGACGACCTCGACCCGGGCGCCGGCCTCCAGGGCCTCCCCGTCCGCCAGCTCGGCGGCCCACTCCTTGCCGTCGATGAACACGCGCCCGCTGCGCCCGGCGAAGGCGGACACGGCCGCGCCCCGGTGGCCGATCAGCCGGCCCACGTTGTCATTGATGTCGCCTTCGGCCGCCGAGACCGAGCGGGGGAGGTACCGCCGCGCCAGCAGCGTCGAGACCATGGTCAGCAGGGCGAAGACCAGGAGCGTCGCGGGGACCGACATCCCCACCAGGGCGACGATGGCCCCGGTGACCGCCGCCGACGCCGCGGCCCAAAGCAGCCAGCCCGAGCCGGTGACGATCTCCACCGCCAGGATCGCGGCCGCGATCCCTGCCCACACCCAGAATGGCTGGGCCGCATAGAGGCCGGTGAGCAGGTCCATGCCCTCAGGCCCCGGTCGACGGGACGCTGCCGCGCCCCTTGGCCGGCGGCCGGGATGGACCGTCCGCGCCGATGGCCTTCACCAGCTCGCCGATGCCGCCCACCGTGCCTACCAGGGCGCCCATCTCGGCCGGGACGATCACCGTCTTCTGCTGTGGGCTGCGCGCCAGCTCGGCGAACGCGTCGACGTACTTCTGGGCCACGAAGTAGTTGATGGCGTTCACATCGCCGCGGGCGATGGCGTTCGACACCATCTCGGTGGCCTTGGCCTCGGCCTCGGCCTCGCGCTCGCGGGCCTCGGCGTCGCGGAAGGCGGCCTCGCGTCGGCCCTCGGCCTCGAGGATCGCCGCCTGCTTGGCGCCCTCGGCGCGGGCGATGGCGGCCGACTTCTCGCCATCGGCTTCGGTGATGACCGCACGGCGCTCGCGCTCGGCCTTCATCTGGCGGGCCATGGCGTTGGTGATGTCCGGCGGCGGGGTCAGGTCCTTGATCTCGATCCGGGCGACCTTCACGCCCCAGGGCGTGGTCGCGGCGTCGATCACATCGAGCAGCCGGGTGTTGATCTGGTCGCGCTGGCTCAGCACCTCGTCCAGCTCCATGGAGCCGACCACCGTGCGCAGGTTGGTCATGGCGAGCTGCTGGATGGCGTAGTTCAGGTTGTCGACCCGGTAGGCCGCCGCGGCGGCGTCCATCACCTGGATGAAGACGATGCCGTCCACCTGGACCACGGCGTTGTCCTTGGTGATGACCTCCTGGCGGGGGACGTCCAGCACCTGCTCCATCATGTTGACCCGCCGGCCCACGCCCTCGACGAAGGGCGTCAGGAAGCTGATGCCCGGCTTCAGCGTGCGCGTGTAGCGGCCGAACCGCTCGACGGTGAACTCGCGCCCCTGCGGCACGATCTTGATGGCCCCGAAGGCCACCACCAGCGCCAGCACCAAAAATACGACCGCGACAGTCATACCCATGACGTGTCCCTCCCCGGCTCCACGCGCAGAAGTCTAGCCAGGGTTTCCGGCGCCCGCCACGGAAACCGGACCGGGACGCGTTCGCCATGCTCGCGCCCCGATCGAGGGTCTGTTAGCCAACCGACATGCGTCGCCTGCTCCTGATCCCCGCCGCCCTCGCCTGCGTCGCCGCTGCGCCCGCCAAGGCTCCCGCGCCAAAGGCGCCCGCCGCCCGCCCCCCCGCCTACGACGCGCAGAACCCGCAGAGTCTCACGGGCCTGATCGCCGGGCTGGGCGCCAAGACGCAGACCGGCCGACGGGAGGAGGACTCGGTGTTCGTCACCGTCACTTCGGCGGCCGCGACCTTCTCGCTGCAATTCGCCGGCTGCAACGCCCAGGGCCAGGGATGTCAGGCGGCGCTGTTCGACAGCCTGGTCGACGGCGGCGCGCCCACCCTTCCCCAGATCAACGGCTTCAACCAGACCTCGGTCTTCTGCCGCATCTACCAGGACAAGGCCGGCAAGCCGCACGCGATCTATGCGGCCATGCTGGTGAAGTCCGACACCCGCGACAGCGCCATGACCCACGTCGCGGCCTGGCAGGGCTGCCTCGCCGAGGCCCGCGACTTCGTGCGCGACCCCGTCGCCTACCTGGCCAACGCCGCCTGAAGGCTCGCCCCCGACGCGCCGGCTCTGCTACCGTCGCCCGGACCCAGCAGCGCGAGAGTTCCATGTCTTCGGTGATCCTGAGCGTGATCGGCAGCGACCGGCCCGGCCTGACGGAGGCCCTGGCGGCCGCCGTGCTGGCGGCCGGCGGCAACTGGCTGGAGAGCCACCTGAGCCGCCTCGGCGGCCTCTATGTCGGATCGGTGCTCGTGGCGCTGGAGGACGGTCGGGTCGAGGCCCTCCGCGACGCCGTGCGGGCGGTCGACGCCAAGGGGCTCGAGGTTCGCATCGCGGTCGCGGTCGAGAGCGATGGCGGCGGCGGCGAGGCGCTGCACCTGAGCCTGGTGGGGCAGGATCGCCCCGGGATCGTGCGCCAGGTGACCGCGGCGCTGAGCGGCCTGGACGTCAACATCGAGGCCTTCGACACCCGGATCACCGCCGAGCCGCATTCCGGCGCGCCGCTGTTCAACATGGACGCGGACCTGCGCCTGCCGCCCGGCCTGTCGGCCGCGGGCGTGCAGTCGGCGCTGGAGGCGATCTCGGCCGAGATCATGGTGGATCTGTCGCTGACCCCGGCCGAACGCAGCTGAGCCGCCGGCCTCAGGCGGGGACGGCGGAGCCCTTGCGGATCGCGGAGACGCGGTCGATGGCCGCCTCGGCCTCGGACATGATCCGCGCCACGATCTCGGCCGCCGGCAGCACGTCGTGGACGCCGCCGGCCGACTGGCCCATGGCGAAGCACGACTTGTCGGCGTCGAGGCCCTCGATCTGGCCGCCGATGCCGCCCATTACGCCCGCCTGGCTGGAGTGCATGGCCTGGAACGGGAAGGGCTTGATGTCCTGCGGACGGCTCTCCCAGTCCTCGACGTAGGGGTTCTTCTTCACCCGCATCGGCTTGCCCGAGTAGCAGCGGGTGCGGACGGTGTCCTCGTCGGTCGCCTCGACGATGGTGTCCCGGTACATCTGGCCGGCGTGGGCCTCGGCGCTGGCGATGAAGCGGGTGCCCATCCACACGCCCACGGCGCCCAGGCTGAGCGCCGCCGCCAGACCCCGGCCGTCATAGAGACCGCCCGCCGCCACCACCGGCACCTTCACCGCCTCGACCGCCTGGGCGACCAGCGGCATGGTGCCGACCAGGCCCGTGTGGCCGCCGCCCTCGCCGCCCTGGCAGATCACGGCGTCGCAGCCCGCCTGCTCGGCCTTCACGGCGTGCTTCACGGCCCCGCAGACGACCATGACCTTCAGGCCGGCCTTCTTCAGCTTCTCGAGGATCGGCATCGGCACGCCGAGACCGGCGACGAAGCTGGAGGCGCCCTCGCCGATGATCACGTCCACCGACTCGATCAGGCTCTCCGGACTGGCGGCCAGCAGGTCGACGCCGAAGGGCTTGTCGGTGAGCTTGCGCACCTGGCGCATCTGCTCGCGGATGAAGTCCGGGCCGCGCCCGGCCATGCCCAGCACGCCGTAGCCGCCCGCGTTGGAGACCGCCGCCGCCAGCTCGGCGTAGGACACGCCGCCCATGCCGGCCAACATGATGGGGTGCTTCACGCCCAGGAGATCGCAGAGCGGAGTGTGCAGGGTCATGGTGGTCCTCCCGATTTTGCGGGCACCATGGCGCCGTGGGTTATCAATGAAAACCGTGACGCGAGGTCAGCCGGGACGGATGACCGCCAGGGCCGAGAGCTCGGCGGCCGCGAAGTCCAGGAAGGCGCGCACCCGCGGCGGCATCAGGCGCGCGCTGGCGGTGACGAGCTGGACCGGAATCGGCGGCGGCTCCCAATCCTCCAGCAGGCGCACGAGCCGCCCGTCGGCCAGCTCGTCGGCCACCTGATAGGAGAACAGCCGACAGACCCCCCGCCCCTCCACGGCGGCGGCGACCGCGGCCTCGATGGCGTTGACCATCAGGCGGGGCGGAAGCCGCACGGTCTCGCGCCCGGCCCGACCGTCGAAGCGCCACTCTGTGGGCCCCGGCTGGGTGCTGGCGTAGACGATCTCGTGCGATGCCAGGTCGGCTGGCCGCGCGGGTTGGGGTCGGCCAGCGAGGTAGGCCGGCGCGGCCGTCACGAGCCGCCGCACCTCGCCCACCTTGCGGACGACCAGGCTGGAGTCGGCCAGGTCGCCGATGCGCAGCGCCACGTCGAGGCCCTCGTCCACGAGGTCGAGATTGCGGTCGTTGAGCACCAGCTCGGCGGCGAGCTGCGGGTGGGCGTCGAGGAAGCGGCCGACCAGCGGCGCCACGTGGCGGCGGCCGAACACGAGCGGCGCGCTGATCCGGAGCACCCCGCGCAGGGGTCCAGCCTCCTCGCGCGCCATGGCGGTCTCATAGGCGGCCAGCACGGCCCGAGCCTCGTCGGCCAGGCGCCGACCGGCCGCGGTCACGGCGAGGCGGCGGGTCGTGCGTTCGATCAGCCGCGCCCCGATACGTCCCTCCAGCGCCGCCAGCGTCCGGGTGACCGCGGCGGGGGAGCGGCGCAACCGGCGGGCCGCGGCGGCGAGGCTTCCGGTCTCGATCACCGCGATGAAGGTCGAAAGTTCGTCCAGACGGTCCATTGTTGCAGCATCTGCAATTCTTACTTGAGGACTGAACCCGTTATGTCCGCGGAGCGCAACGTCTAGCTTGTCGGCCACACGATCGGAAGGAGCCGACCATGACCGCCAAGATCCGCCTGCACGGCGTTCCCCTCTCCGGCCACACGCACAAGGTGGAGTTGTTCCTCCGTCTGCTGGGCCTGGAGTTCGAGTATGTGACCGCGCCCCGCGAGACCTGGGCGACCGATGCCTTCGCGCGCCTCAACCCGCTGCGCCAGATCCCGGTGCTGGAGGACGGCGAACTGGTCCTGGCCGACTCCAACGCGATCCTCGTCTACCTGGCCAAACGCTACGATCCGCAGGGCGGCTGGCTGCCTGACGACGCCGCGGGCGCGGCGCAGGTGCAGCGCTGGTTCTCGATCTCGGCCGGCGAGGTTCGCTACGGCCCGGCGACCGCCCGCATCATCAAGCTGATGGGACGACCGGGCGACCTGGAGGCCGCCCAGGCCATCGCCCGCAACCTGCTCGACGTCATGGAGCGGCGGCTGGCGGAGGCGGACTGGCTCGTAGGCCATCGGATCACCCTGGCCGACATCGCCTGCTATCCCTACCTGGCCTGCGCGCCGGAAGGTGGCGTGGACCTGGCCGCCTACCCCGCCGTCCGCGCCTGGCTGGCGCGGGTCGAGGCCCAGCCGGGCGTCAAGCCGATGCCAAGCGCCGTGGCGGCCTGACCATGGACACGCACCCCTGGCACGTCGGAGAGCGTCAGGCCCAGGTTCGGGCGGGGATCGAGCAGATCCCGACCGGCGCCGGGATCCGCGCCTTCATGCCCGACCAGCACCGGCTGTTCTTCGCCCAGCTGCCGTTCTTGGTGGCCGCCACCCTGGACGCGGACGGCGCGCCGACGGCCACCGTGCTCGCGGGCGGCGCGGGCTTCGTCGCCAGCCCCGACCCGGCCACCCTGGCCCTCGCCACGCGCAGCGTCGACCCCGCCGGGGAGAGACTGACGAAGGACGCGCCCATCGGCCTGCTGGGGATCGAGTTGCACACCCGCCGCCGCAACCGCGCCAACGGGCGGGTGACTTTCGCCGGAGAGCCGGGCCTGATCGTCGCGATCGAGCAGAGCTTCGGGAACTGCCCGCAGTACATCCATCCCCGGCTCGTGGAACTGGACCCGGCGGCGCCGGCGACGGTGGCGACGTTCGACGGCCTGGACGAGGCGTCGCGGGCCCAGGTCCTGGCGGCCGACACCTTCTTCGTCGCCACGTCCAGCGGCGCAGGGGTGACGAACGGCGGCGTGGACGTCTCGCACAGGGGCGGAGCCGCCGGCTTCGTAAAGGTGGACGGCGACGTCCTGACGATCCCCGACTATCGCGGCAACCGCTACTTCAACACCCTGGGCAACCTGCTGCTGGAGCCGCGCGCGGCGTTGCTGTTCGTGGACTTCGCGACGGGCGCCCTCACCCAGCTCCAGGGCTCAGCCGAGGTGCTCTGGGACGACCAAAGCCTGCCGGGCGCCGAGCGGGCCTGGCGGTTCAAGGTGGAACGGGGCTTCCGGCGCGACAGCGGCCTGCGTCAGGCGGCCGTCCAGCCGCCATCCACCGGCAGAGCGGTCCCGGTGGTCGCCGCGCCCAGGTCCGAGACGAGGTAGAACAGCAGGCCCGCGAGGTGTTCGTATTCCACGAACGCCTTGTTCGGTTGGGCCGCCAGGATGACGTCCTCGACCACGCGCTCCACGGGAATGCCGCGGGCCTTGGCCTGGTCGCCGATCTGGGCCTCGACCAGCGGCGTCTTCACATAGCCGGGGCAGATGGCGTTGACGGTGACGCCGCTGCGCGCCAGCTCCAGGGCCGTCGACTTGGTGAAGCCCACGACGCCGTGCTTGGCCGCCACATAGGCGGACTTGAACGGCGAGGCGACGAGGCCGTGCGCCGAGGCCAGGTTGATGATCCGGCCGCGTCCCTGCGCCTTCATGATCGGCACGGCGTGCTTGGTGGCGTGGAAGGTGGACGACAGGATCACCGCGATCAGCAGGTCCCACTTCTCGTCCGGAAACTCGTCCACCGGCGCGACATGCTGCAGGCCGGCGTTGTTGACCAGGATGTCCAACCGTCCGAACTCGCGATGGGCGAAGGCGATCAGGTCGGCGATCTCGGCCGGCTTGGTCATGTCGGCGCCGTGATACAGCACCCGCGCGCCACCGGCCGCCGAGGCCTCCATCGCCGCACGGTCAGCCTCGATCTTCGCGGGATCGCCGAAACCGTTGAGGACGACGCTGACGCCCTGGCCGACCAGCGCCTGGGCCAGGCCCTGTCCGATGCCGCTGGTGGAGCCGGTCACCACGGCCGCGTGGCCCTGGAGGCGGAAGTCGACGGCCATTTCAGGCCTCCTTGCGTTGCTGGCTCGGCGGCAGGGGCTGCGGCCGGGAGAAGGTGAATGTGTCGTCGGAGGACAGGCCCGGCTGGAAGCGGTAGCCGTCGACGTCGAACCCGCGCAGGTCGCCCGCGCGCTCGATCCGGTTGTCGATGGCGTAGCGCGCCATCATCCCGCGGGCGCGCTTGGCGTAGAAGGAGACGATCCGGGACTCGCCATCCTTCTCCTCCAGGAAGCGGCAGGAGACGACCGGCAGCCTGAGGGCCGCCCGGTCCACCGCGCCGAAGTATTCCTCGCTGGCGCAGTTCACGAGCGTGCGGTCCTTGTGGCCCTGGGCGGCCTCGTTGAGCGCCTCGGCGATCCGCGGCCCCCAGAAGTCGTAGAGGCTGCCGCCGCGCCTGGTCTTGATCCGGACGCCCATCTCGAGCCGGTAGGGCTGGATGGCGTCGAGCGGGCGCAGCACGCCGTAAAGGCCGGACAGAATCCGCACGTGGTCCTGCGCCCAGGCCAGGGCCTTCCGGTCGAGCTGGCGCGCCTTCAGGCCCGCATAGACGTCGCCGTTGAAGGCGAACGCGGCCTGCAGACCGTCCTCGCTGGCCGGATCGAAGGCCTGGAACCGCTCGCGGTTGAGCTGCGCCAGGCTGTCCGACAGGCCCATCATCTTCTTCAGGTCGACGGCGCGGAGCTTGCGGGTCGTCTGGGCGAGTTCCGCCGTCTGGTCCGTCAGCTGCGGCAGGGTGAGGGGCGCGGACTCCGGGCCGGCAGCGAAGTTCAGCGCCTTGGCCGGGGAGAGCACGATCAGCATCGGCGCTCCTTAGCCGTGAGTTGGCGCCGGCGCCAAGGGCGGCCGGCCCCGCTGCGACGACCTTGAACTTGTGCGCCCCGTTTGGGTCAGCCATGAGAAGGCATGAGGCCGATCCGCAACGACCGCGCGCTGCTCAGCCTGATCGCGGGGTTCGCCCTGCTCGCGACCCTTGTCATGGGGACCGTGTGGCTTAGCGCGCTCCAGGACGCCGCGGCGCAGCGCGTGCAGCATACGCTGGGGGTGGACGGGCGCCTGACCGATGTCCTCTCGACCCTGCAGGATGCAGAGACCGGCCAGCGGGGCTACCTGCTGACGCATCGCCCGGTCTTCCTGGAACCCTACGAGCGCGCGGCGAACACGCTCGACCGACAGATCACCGACCTGCAGCAGGCGGTCGCCGACCATCCCGCGCAGGCGGAACGGGTGAAGCGCCTGCGCGCGGCGGCCTCGGCGCGCGCCAGCCTGCTCAAGGCCAACCTCGAACGGGCCAATCGGGGCGAGCCGGTCGAGAGCTTCGCTGGCGAGCTGGAACGCGGACGTCGCTACATGGACGAGATGCGCGCGGTCATCGCCGAGATGAAGGCCGAGGAGGCGCGCCTGCTGGAGGTTCGCGCCGCGGGCGCCAAGCTGCAGGGCGGCTTGCTACGCGCCGCCCTGATCGTCACGGGCCTCGCGGTCCTGGCGCTGGGAAGCATGGCGTTCGTCGATGGCCGCCGCCGGCTCCGCAGCGCCGTGGAGGCGCGCAACTCCCTCGCCGCGGCGAACGCCCGGCTGGAGGAGGAAGCCCGCAGCCGGGAGGCCGCCGAGGCGCAGGTGCGCCAGTTCCAGAAGATGCAGGCGATCGGCCAGCTCACCGGCGGCATCGCGCACGACTTCAACAACATGCTGGCCATCGTCATCGGCTCGCTGGACCTCGCCAAGCGCCGGCTTAAGACCGACCCCGTTCGCGCCGAGGGTTGCATCGACAATGCCCTGGAGGGCGCCAACCGCGCCGCGCAGCTCACCGCCCGCCTGCTCGCGTTCTCCCGCCAGCAGCCGCTGGACCCCAAGGTGCTGGACGTCAACAAGCTGGTCGGCGGCATGTCGGAGCTGCTGCGCCGGACGATCGGCGAGAACATGCGGGTGGAGACGGTGCTGGCCGGCGGCCTTTGGCGCACCTTCGCAGACCCCGCTCAGCTCGAGAACGCCATCGTCAACCTGTGCGTCAACGCCCGGGACGCCATGCCCGACGGCGGCCGGCTGACCATCGAGACCGCCAACGCGCACCTGGACGACGACTACGCCGCCGCCAACACCGACGTGCAGGCGGGCCAGTACGTGATGATCTCGGTGACCGACACCGGCACCGGCATGCCGCCCGAGGTGGTCGAGCGCGCCTTCGACCCCTTCTACACGACCAAGGGCGCCGGCCGGGGCACGGGCCTGGGGCTCAGCCAGGTGCATGGCTTCGTCAAGCAGAGCCAAGGCCACGTGAAGATCTACTCCGAGCCCGGCGTCGGCACGTCGATCAAGATCTACCTGCCGCGCAACATGGGCGAGCTGGAGGCGCTGGACAGCCAGCAGCGGCCGGTCGGCGAACTGCCCCACGGCAAGCCGGACGAGATCGTCCTGGTGGTGGAGGACGACGAGCGCGTGCGGCACCTCTCGGTCGATGCCCTGCGGGAGCTCGGCTACACCGTGGTCCAGGCGGCCGACGCCGGCCAGGCCATGACGGTGCTGACCCTGCAGCCGCGGGTCGATCTGCTGTTCACCGACGTGGTCATGCCAGACTTGGACGGCCGGCGCTTGGCGGACAGGGCGCGCGAGCAGCGTCCGGGCCTCAAGGTGCTCTACACCACCGGCTACACGCGCAACGCCATCGTCCACAACGGGATGCTGGACGCCGACGTCGCCTTCCTGCCGAAGCCCTTCACCATCGAGCAGCTAGCCCGCAAGGTCCGCCAGGTGCTGGATAGCCAGGGCGCCTAGAGCCTATTCATCCCGTTCAAACGGAAGCGCTTGAACGGGATGAATAGGCTCTGACCCAAGGGTTTGAGCGCGTTCTCATCGCAAAACCGGTGTCCACTTTTGCGGAACGCGCTCTAGAACAGGACCCGCGGATTGAGGATGCGCTTGGGGTCCAGCGCCTGGCGGATGGCGCGCTGGGCATCCAGCTCGACCGGCGACTTGTAGCGCGCACCCTCGGCCGTCTTCATCGCCCCCAGGCCGTGCTCGGCGCTGATCGAACCGCCCAGCCCGGCCACCAGGTCGTGGACGATCCGCGAGCCCTGGTCGCGGAGGGCCGAATGGGCCGCGTCCGACCCGCCGTCGGGACGCAGGACATCGTAGTGGATGTTGCCGTCGCCCACGTGGCCGAAGGCGGCGATCCGCGCCCCGGGAACCAGCGCCCGCACGGCGGCCGAGGCCTCCGCCAGGAACCGCGGAACCTGACTCACCGGGACGGCGACGTCGTGCTTCCAGGTGGCGCCCTCGGGCTTCTGGGCCGGCGACTGGTTTTCACGGATGGCCCACAGCGCCTTGGTCTGCGCCTCGGTCTGGGCGACCACCGCGTCGCGGACGAGGCCGTCGTCCAGGCCCCGCGCCAGGAACCGCTCCATCGCCGCCTCGGCCGACCCCGGCTCGCCCGAGGCGAATTCGGCCAGCACGTACCAGGGATGCGGCGCGGCCAGGGGGTCGCGCGTGCCGGCGATGTTCTTCAGGGCGAATTCGACGCCCAGCCGGCCCATCAGCTCGAAGGCCTCGACCGCCCCGCCCGTCTCGTCCTTGGCCCGGGCCAGCAGGCGGATGGCGTCGTCGGGCGTCCCGACCCCGATCATCGCCACCGCGCGCGACACCATCACGGGGTAGAGCTTCAGCGCCGCGGCGGTGACCACCCCCAGCGTGCCCTCCGCCCCGATCAGCAGCTGCTTGAGGTCGTAGCCGGTGTTGTCCTTCCGCAGGCGCTTGAGGCCGTTCCAGACCTCGCCATTGGGCAGCACCGCCTCCAGCCCCAGCACCAGGTTGCGGGTCATGCCGTAGCGCAGCACCTGGGTGCCGCCGGCGTTGGTGGAAACCGCCCCGCCCACGGTCGCCGAGCCCTCGGAGGCCAGCCCGATCGGAAACCGGCGGCGCACCTCGGCGGCCGCCTCGTGGACCCGCGCCAGAGTGACGCCCGCCTCGGCGACAATGGTGTCGTCCAGGGCGTCCACCTCGCGGATCGCCGCCAGGCGCTCGGTGGACAGCAGGATCTCGCCCTGCGGGATCTGGCCGCCGACGAGGCCCGTGTTGCCGCCCTGGACGGTGATCGGCTGGCCAGCCTCGAAGCAGATGCCAACCACCGCGGCGACCTCGTCCGTGGTCCGCGGCAGGGCGAGGAACGGCGTCGTGCCGACCCAGCGGTCGCGCCATTCCACAAGCTTGGGCGCAATGCGCTCGGCGTCCTCGCTGAATCCCCCCGGCCCCAGCACGGCCTTGAGGCGCGAGATCACATCAGCAGGGACGGGCGCGGTCATGTGCGGAAATCTAGGCCTTCGAAGCCTAGCCCACAAACCCGGCGGCGCGCTTCAGCCGGTCGTTGATCGCCTCGCCCAGGCCCTCGTGCGGGATGGGGGCGACGGCGATGCCTGCGGGCGACGTGCGGTCGGCGGCGCGGAGGAAGGCGAAGAGATTGGCGGCCGCCTCAGCCAGGTCGCCGCCGGGACTGAGGTTCCAGGGACCGGTTCCGGCCGGGCCGAAGGACAGCCAGGCCTCGCCGGGCCGGGGCGTATCGGCCTCGAGCCGGACGGGCGCGTTGGGCGCGTAGTGACGGGTGAGGCGGCCGGGCGAGCGCCTGGCGTCGTCCTCTGCTTCCGCCAGCGGCCCGATGACGGACTCGATCTCGGCCCGCGTCACCGCGCCCGGTCGCAGCAGGCGCGGCCGGTCCAGGAGGGCCACGACGGTGGACTCCAGGCCCACGGCGCAGGGACCGCCGTCGAGCGCGGCTGCAGCGGCGCTCCCCGTTTCCTCCACGGCGTCAGCGAAGGTGGTGGGGCTGGGCCGGCCCGAGCGGTTGGCCGAGGGGGCCACGACCGGGCGGCCGAGCGCGTCGATCAATGCGTGAGCCACGGGATGGCCGGGCGCGCGGATCGCCACCGTGTCCAGCCCCGCCCGAGCGAGGTCGCAGATCGCCCCCTCGTCCGCGATCGGCAGCACCAGCGTCAACGGCCCGGGCCAGAACCGCGCCGCCAGCGCCTCGGCGCGCGAGTCGAACCGGGCGATGCGGCGGGCCATGGCGAGGTCGGCCACGTGGGCGATCAGCGGGTTGAAGCTTGGACGGCCCTTGGCGGCATAGACCGCAGCGACCGCGCGCGGGTTGGCGGCGTCCGCGGCGAGGCCGTAGACCGTCTCGGTCGGCATCAGCACGAGGCCGCCGCCGGCCAGGGCCTTGGCCGCCTCGGCGACGTTCGATGGGGGCAGTGTTCCGCTCACCGGCGCTCGTTACACCGGCCGCGCCGGCGCGCCTACTTCCGGACGAACTCCACCTCGAAGGCCAGGTCGATCGCATCGCCGGTGACCAGGCGGCCCGAGGTCATCCCGTGCTCCGACCGCCGCACCTTGCCGCGGCCGGAGAACCGCAGGCGGCCGGGTTCGACGTCCCTCAGGGTCACGTCCAGGACCAGCGGCCGCGTCACCCCATGCAGCGTGAGGTCGCCGCTCAGCACGCCCCGGCCCTCGGCGCCGGGCCGATAGCTGCGGGACCGAAAGTCTATGCTCGGGTAGCGGTCCGGCTCGAACAGGGCCAGCGCCGCGCGCACCGCCGCCCTGTCGGGCGCCTCGATCGAGCGCGGATCCACCGCGATCGCCACCGGCGAGCCGGCGAGGTCGGAGGGGTCGTGGTCCAGTCGCCCGCTCAGGCTGCGGAACGTCAGGGTGTAGTGGTAGAGCCCGCCGAACAGCGCGGCTCGGGCGGCCAGGGTCGAATGCGCCGGGTCGAGGCGATAGACGCCGGCGGACGCCACTGCGGGATCCGGCGCGGCGGACGCCGGAGCCATGGGCGCGAGGGCCGCGAGCAGCGGGGCCAGGACGGCGATCAGGCGGCGCAGCTTGGGCAATGGGTCCTCCCGGCGCGACATCCTACCCGGCCTGAGAAATTTTGCGTGCGCGTCCCGCGCCCCGCGCACTAGAAGGCGGCCGAGCTTTCAGAGGACGTCCATGACCTTCCGCGCCCCCGTCCGCGACCTGGCCTTCGCCCTGAAGACCATCGGCCATCCCGAGCTGCTGGCCAGCGCCTTTCCCGACCTGGACGAGGACACCGTGCAGGCCGTGCTGGAGGCCGCCGGCGCCTTCGCCGACAACGAGCTTGCGCCGCTGAACCGCAAGGGCGACCAGGAGGGCGCGACGTACGCCAACGGCGCGGTCACCGCCGCGCCTGGCTTCGCCGACGCCTACCGCGCCTTCGTGGAACAGGGCTGGAACTCCCTCTCCGCCCCGCCCGAGCACGGCGGCCAGGGCCTCTCCAAGGCCATGGAGCTGGCGGTGTTCGAGATGGTCCACGCGGCCAACATGGCCTTCGGCCTCTGTCCCATGCTGACCCAGGGCGCCATCGAGGCCCTGACCCTGCACGGCACGGAACGCCAGAAGGCGCTGGTGCTGCCCAAGCTCGTGTCGGGCGAATGGACCGGCGCCATGTGCCTGACCGAGCCGCAGGCCGGCTCGGACCTCGCGGCCTTGACGTCGATTGCCCGGCCGGACGGCAAGGGCGGGTGGCTGCTGTCGGGCCAGAAGATCTTCATCACTTGGGGCGACCACGACGCGGCGGACAACATCTGCCACCTGATCATCGCGCGCACGCCCGACGCCCCGCCCGGGGTGAAGGGCATCAGCCTGTTCCTGGCCAACAAGTTCCAGGTGAAGGACGACGGTTCGCTGGGCGCGCGCAACAGCTTCCGTCCGGCCTCCATCGAGCACAAGCTGGGCATCCACGGCTCCCCCACCTGCGTCATGGTCTACGAGGACGCCGAGGCCGAGCTGGTGGGCGAACTGGGCCAGGGCCTGGCGCACATGTTCGTCATGATGAACGCCGCTCGCCTGCAGGTGGGCGTACAGGGCGTCGCCATCGCCGAGCGGGCGTTCCAGCAGGCGCTCGCCTTCAGCCAGGACCGCGTGCAGGGCCGCACCGCCTGGAGCGGCGATGGCCTCTACGGACACCCCGACGTGCGCCGCACCCTGATGCTGTCGAAGGCGAAGATCGAGGCCGCGCGCGGCATCTGCCTGACCACCGGCGTCCTGGCCGACGTCGCCCACCGCGCCGAGACGCCCGAGGCGCGGGCCGCCGCCAAGGCGCGGCAGGAACTGCTGACCCCCATCGCCAAGGCCTGGTCCACCGACGTGGGCGTCGAGGTCGCGTCGGCCGGCGTGCAGGTGCATGGCGGCATGGGCTTCATCGAGGAGACCGGCGCGGCCCAGCACTATCGCGACGCCCGCATCGCCCCGATCTACGAGGGCACCAATGGCATCCAGGCCATCGACCTGATCGGCCGCAAGGTGCGCTCGAACGGGGGCGAGACCCTGCGGGCCCTCTGCGCCGAGATGACCCTGACGGCCGCCGCCCTCAGCGGGGCGGCCGGGCTCGCACCCGTGGGCCAGCGCCTCGCGGCGGGTATCGCAGCGCTGGAGCGCGCGACAGACTGGCTGCTCACCGCCGAGAACACCGCCGCCCTGGCGGCGGCGACGCCGTTCCTCAAGCTGGCGGGCGATGTGGTCGGCGGCTGGATCCTGGGCCGCCAGGCCCTGGCGGCGGCCGGCGCGGACGATCCCTGGCTGCAGAGCAAGGCCGCCCTGGCGCGGGTCTACGCCAGCCAGGTGCTGGCTCTGGCGCCCGGCCTGGCCGACGGCCTCACCGAGGGCGCGGACGATCTGGAAGCCACGCCCGCCTCGGCGCTCGCCGGATAGGATAGCCGACTCAACCTTCGCGTTCGCCAACGGTTTACCTCCGCCGGCCTAAAGCTTGGCTATCGGGGGAGTATGGCAATGCGCGGGGCCAGGTCGGACGAAGCGAGCGCGACGCCCGTCGCCGCAGGCGTCGTCGACGTCAACCTCACGACCTATCAGCTCGCCCTGGGCGCGTTCCGCCTGCCCGTAGCGGTCCATGCGCTGGCCAACGGGCTCTCCGCCCTCGGCGTCCTGATGCTTGGCCACCCCGTGCTGGCCGCCTGCCTGTTCCTCGGCGCCACCGCCTTCGACGCGGCGATGCAGCGGATCCTCGCCCACTGGTTCGAAACCAGCGCCGGGGCCGACGAGGCGGCCGGGCGGCGGAACCTGGCCCTCCTCTGCCTTGTCCGGACACTGGTCTACACGGCGCCCACCTTCGCCATGGTGCTGGTCGCACGTCAGGTCCCTGAGCTGATCCTGTTCGGACTCCAGATGGCGACCCTGTTGATGGTCGCCGGCGGCGCCAGCCCGTTGTCCCGCGCGGTCTTCTGGGCGTTCGCCGCCCCGCTGACGGTGGAGGTGCTGATCGTCGTCGCAGCCCTGGTTCCACCGATGGCGGCGCTGGCGCTTGCGCCCGCGGCGCTCGTCCTCCTCGCGATCTGCGCGATCTCGGCCAGCGGCGCCTCCACCACCATCGCCAACTGGCACCGGGCCTTTGTCCAGAGCGTCGCCGAGCGTGCCGCCGCGGACGCCGCCCGCGAGGCCGCGGCCGAGGCCGGCCAGGCCCGTTCAGCCTTCCTGGCGACCATGAGCCACGAGATCCGCACGCCCATGAACGGCGTGCTGGGCATGGCCCAGGTGCTGCGGCGCGACGAAACCGACGCCGTCCAGGCCGAGAGGCTCGACGTGCTGATCCAGTCGGGCGAACACCTGATGTCGATCCTCAACGACGTGCTGGACGTGACCCGGATCGACGCAGGCCGCCTGGAGATCACGCCCGCGGCCACCGACCTGCGCACGCTGCTGGAGCAGCTCGTCGACTTCTGGACGCCCCAGGCGTCGGAACGCGGGCTGCGGCTCAGCCTGCAGATGACCGACGACGTCCCGGCCTGGGTGCTCGCCGACAGCGTCCGCCTGAGACAGATCCTGTTCAACCTCGTGGGCAACGCCCTCAAGTTCACCACCGAAGGGTCGGTCGAGGTGATCGCCCACGCCCTGCGGCGCGGCCCGGCCGAGGCGCAGGTGCGCCTGTCCGTGCGCGACACCGGGCCCGGTATCGCCGAGAAGCACCTGCCGACCCTGTTCGAGCGCTTCTCCCAGGCCGACCGCGCGGACGACCGGCGCCACGGCGGAGCGGGCCTGGGCCTCGCCATCGTGCGCCAGCTCGCAGAACTGATGGACGGCCGCGTCTGGGTGGAGAGCGAGTTCGGCCGGGGATCGACGTTCCACCTGGATCTGCCACTGCCGCTGACCCAGGCGCCGAAAGAGAGCCGCGCGGCGCCCGCCGAAGGTCCGGCGCCGGCGCTTCCCGCCATCAGGGTCCTGGCGGTCGACGACAACCCGGTGAACCTGCTGGTCCTCGACCAGCTCCTCTCCAGCCTGGACCTGTCCGTGGTGCGGGCCGTCGACGGTCCCGAGGCCCTCAAGGCCCTGGCGGCGGCGCCGTTCGACCTGGTCCTGACCGACATCCAGATGCCGGGCATGACCGGGCTGGAGCTGCTGCGCCGGCTGCGCGCGGCGCCCGGGCCGAACCGGACGACGCCGGTGGTCGCGCTGACGGCCGACGTCACCTCGGGCGGGCGGCAGCGCTATCTCGACCAGGGCTTCACAGACCACAGCGCCAAGCCGATCGCCCTGGAGGACCTGCTCCAAGCGATGAACCGCGCGCTCTCGGCCGCGCCGGTCGCCGCCGTCGAGGTGGCCTGACCCTCAGGCCGCCTGCAGCGACGGCAAGTCGTGCAGGCTGGGGTCGAGGCCCTTGCCCATCAGGTCGATGAAGTTGTCGCGATAGAAGGCCCGCCGCCCGGCGTCGCTCACGCCCGCCAGGCTATCGTTGAAGCGCTTGAGCGGATTGCGGCCGCCTTCGACGTGCGGATAGTCGGAGCTGAACAGCACCATTTCCTGGCCGGCGTTGGCCATGATCCAGGCGACGTCCTCGTGCGGATAGGGCGTGACGCGGAGCTGGCGGCGCAGGATCTCGGAGGGGGTGGCGGAGAGCCGCTGCAGCCGCTCCTCCCGGCCGAAGGCGGCGCAACCGGAGTCGAGGAATTTCATCAGGCTTGGCAGCCAGGAGGCGCCGAGCTCGATGGCGCCGAACTTCAGCCGCGGGAAGCGGTCGAACACGCCGTCGATCACCAGGGCCGACAGGGTCTGCCAGATGCTGAGCGGGATCGCCATGAAGGTCAGCGAGGTGAAGTTTTCGTCGCCGCCGTGGAAGTCCTTCACGTAGGGCAGGCCGTTCTCGAGATAGTCCTTGGCCATCTTCTCCTCGCCGCCCACGTGGAAGAGGATCGGGAGGCCGGCCTCCTCGGCAACCGCCCAGAGCGGGTCCAGCTCGCGGTGACTGGGCGAGAAGCCCGGCGGATGGCGCGAGGGGACGACCAGCCCCTTGGCGCCCAGCGCGATGGCCTCGCGGGCGATCTGCGGCGCGCGCTGGCGGTCGATCAGTGGGACGTAGCCCGTCGCCAGCAGGCGGCGGTCGACGGCGCAGAACTCCGTCATCATGCGGTTGTGGGCGCGGGCCGCCTCCAGCGCCAGCTCGACCTCCCCCATCTGCTCGAGCCCCCAGTTCGACAGGCAGGCGGTGGTGAACACGAGCTGGCTGGCGAAGCCCAGGTAGTCCAGCGTCGCCGGCCGGTCGTCGGCGCGGAAGGCGCCCAGCGCCTCGTAGTTCTTGCGCAGCAGGATGTTGGCCTCGGCCCCGGCGCGGAACTCGGGATCGTCGTGGCGGTCCGACGCCTTGGCGAACCACTCGGGCAGGACGTCCTTGCGGCCGGTCTTCTCGACGAACGCAGCCCGGTGCTTCGGGTCGATGTAGTGGTGGATCGTGCCGGGCAGCTCCATGATGTGGCTGTCGGCGTCGTGGATCGTCTGGCCTTCGACGTACGCCATGGCGCATCCTCCCCCTATGTTGTCTTCTGCTTCCCGCCATTCCGGACCTTCGATCGCGGACCGTCAAGGGTTCTGGACCCGGCACCCCACGGCCGTGGCGCGCGACCTGATCGGGTGGGAGGTGTTCGTGGACGGCGTCGGCGGCCGGATCGTCGAAACGGAGGCCTATCATCACGAGGATCCGGCCTCGCACAGCTACGCCGGGCCCACGCCGCGCAACCGGGTCATGTTCGGACCGCCCGAGCACGTCTACGTCTACCGCTCGTACGGCATCCACTGGTGCATGAACTTCGTGTCGGGCGACGCTGGCGAGGGATCGGCCGTGCTGATCCGCGCGCTGGAGCCGACCGCGGGCCTGCCGCTGATGTCCGAGCGGCGTGGACTGTCGGATCTCAGGGCCTTGTGCTCGGGGCCCGGCAAGCTGTGCCAGGCGCTGGGCGTCACCCGCGACCACGACGGGGCGCGCCTCGACCATGCGCCGTTCGAGCTGCGTCCCGGACGGGCGGCCGGGGTCGTCGTCGGGCCGCGCATCGGGATCACCAAGGCGGCCGAACAGCCCTGGCGCTACGGCGAGGCCGGCTCACGCTTTCTGAGCCGGCCGTTTCCGCGTCAGGCGTAGGCGGGCGCCTGGCGCCGCCGCAGGATCGCCCCCAGGCTGCCGAAGCCAAGCAGCATCATCGCCCAGGTGGATGGTTCCGGCACCGCGGCGACGCTCAGCGTCACATTGTCGACGATCGGGCCGACGTTATCGCCGCCGGCCGCTCCGATGTAGATGCGGGTTTGTCCGGCGGAGGCGGCCCGGAAGCTCATGGTGTAAGTCTGGAAGGGCGAGCCGCTGGCCACGGCGGCAGAGATGCTGACGTCGCTGGTGACGAAATTGGTGAATGGCGTCGCGGCGCCGTACGCACCGCCGGTGCTGTAGTAATCGAGCGCCGTGCCGCCCGCGAACTTGAAGCCCGCGGTGAAGCTATCCTGGGCGCCGTTGCGCTGGTTGCCGCTGAGGTCGAAGCTGAAGGTGACAACGTCGCCCGCGTCGAAGCTGAACAGGCCGCTGGTCATCATGGTCCCGGCATTGCCCGTCGACCCGTCGAGGTCGACGCACCCGCCGCTGACACAGGAGAGGCCCGGGAAGCCGTTGAGCAGGTCGACTGTACCGTCGCTGACGGTGAAATTGGCGAAGCCCGCGTAGTTGAGCGCGGACACGCCCCCGTTCTCGCCATTGAAATTATCCGAGAACACGATCCCGGCGTGCGCCGCGCCGGCCGAACCGAGGATCGTCGCGGCGAGGACCGCAACCCATTGGGTCTTCATCGTCATGGCTCGGGCCTCCCTGCCCTTGCCTGCCATTAACCTCGACGCCGGGGGGCGCCGACAAGGCGACTCGCCTGTCAGGCGACGCGGTTATTGGGTCGGCCCGCCGGAGTTGCGGCGCGGCCGCGTCGGGGGCGACGCGGCCGCCCCCGCGCTAGAGCTGGGCCAGCATGTAGTCGGCGGCCGAGACCTTGAATTCGCCGCCCTGCTCGACGTTCAGCTCCTTCACGACGCCGTCCTTGACGATCATCGAGTAGCGCTGCGAGCGCTTGCCCATGCCGAACTTGCTGCCGTCCATCGACAGCCCCACGGCGTCGGTGAAGGCGCCGTTGCCGTCAGCCAGCATGACGATGTCATCGCCCACCGCCTGGTCCTCGCCCCAGGCGCGCATGACGAAGGCGTCGTTCACGGACAGGCAGGCGATCTCGTCCACGCCCTTGCCCTTCAGGTCGGGCGCGTGCTGCTTGAAGCCCGGCAGGTGCTTGGCCGAGCAGGTGGGCGTAAAGGCGCCCGGCACGGCGAACAGCGCCACGGTCTTGCCCTTGAAGAAATCCTCGCTCTGGACCGGCTTCGGCCCCTCGGCGGTCGCCTGGGTGAGGGTCACGTTCGGCAGCTTGTCGCCCACTTTGATCGTCATCGGGTCCTCCATCCGGTTGGACAGCTGAAATAGCCGAGAACCGGCCGCGGCCGTAACCACGATTTCTGGCGCCGGTTCCTCGGTTCGCCCTTGATGTCGCCGCGATCCGGCCGAATCTGTAGGGCGATGGAAGGGCGTTTCCTCTCAGGCAAGCTGCTGATCGCCATGCCGGGGATCGGCGACCCGCGGTTCGAGCGTGCGCTGATCTTCGTCTGCGACCATGACGCCGACCACGCCATGGGCATCGCGGTGAACCGGCCCGTGGAGGGCCTGACCGTGCCCGACCTGCTGGAGCGGCTGGAGATCGAGGTCAGCGACGACGCGCCCGAGAGCCTCGTCCTGCTGGGCGGTCCGGTGGAGATGGAGCGCGGCTTCGTCCTGCACACGGACGACTTCCACGCCGAGCACAGCCTGGTGGTGGAGGGCGGCGTGACACTCACCACCACCCGTGAGGTGCTGGAAGCCATGGGCGCCGCCGACGGTCCTCCCCGGCGGGCGGTCCTGGCGCTGGGCTACGCCGGCTGGGGCGCCGGCCAGCTGGAGCAGGAGATCCGCCAGAACGTCTGGCTCACCGTCGACGCCGACGAGGATCTGGTGTTCGACGCGGGCCATGAGACCAAGTGGGCCCGGGCGCTGGGCAAGCTGGGGATCGACCCCAAGTTCCTGAGCGCCGAGGCCGGGCGGGCGTAGGGGTTACCCGCGCGCCTTCACCGGCGCGGCGCCGTCGACATAGCTCTCGTTCAGATAGACCTCGGCCTCCTGGGCGCTGAGCGCCGGGGCGTAGCCGAACCCCTGGCCGTAGTCGCAGCCCAGGGCCAGGAGCTGGCGGGCCATGCCGGCGTTCTCGACGCCCTCGGCCACCACCTCCATGTCGAGGTCCTGGCCCAGCTTGACGACCGACGAGACGATCTTGGCCGAGCCCTCGTTGGTGGCCATCGTCCGGACGAAGTAGCGGTCGATCTTCAACGTGTCGAAGGGCAGCCGGGTGAGGTAGCTCAGCGACGAGAAGCCCGTGCCAAAGTCGTCCAGCGCCAGGGCCGCGCCGGCGGCGCGCAGGCTGCGCAGCACCACGGCGGCCCGGTCGGGGTCGCGCATGACGTCGCTCTCGGTGACTTCCAGCTTCAGCGCCCCCGGCGGCAAGCCGGTCTCGCGGCGGATCTGCTCCACGTCGGCCACCAGGTCGGGGCGGTCGATCTCGCCGGTGGAGAGGTTCACGGCCACGGTCAGTTCGCCGGCCGCGAGGTGGCGCTGGCGCCAGACCGCGAGCTGCCGCGAGGCCTCGCGCATCATCATCGCGCCCAGCTCGGCCATCAGGCCCATCTCGTCGCACAGCGGCAGGAACTGCTCGGGCATCAAGAGGCCGCGCCGCGGATGGCGCCACCGAACCAGCGCCTCGAAGCCTGAGAGGGCCCCGGTCGAAAGCCGCACGATCGGCTGATAGAAGGGGGTCAGTTCGCCCCGCCGCAGGGCGCCCTTGAGGTCGCCCTCGAGCGCGAGGCGCGACAGACCGTCGGTCTCCAGGCCCCGGCCGTAGGCGGCGGCGCCGCCGCGGCCGTTGCTCTTGGCGGATTCCACCGCCAGTTCGGCCCGGCGCAGCAGTTCGGCGGCCTCGGGGGCGTCCTCGCCGCCGGTCGCCTCGACGGCGCCGATGGAGAGCGTGGGATGGATGTCGAAGCCGGCCACCCGCAGCGGCTGCTCCAGCGCCCGGCGGAGGGCCTCGGCGCCCGGCGACATGCCCACCGGCGCGAGGGTCGCGAACTCGTCCTCACCGATCCGCGCCAGGAGGGCGCCGGGCGGGAAGGCGGCGGCCAGGCGCGAGCCCAGGGCGGCCAGCACCAGGTCGGCGCGCTCGTGGCCCAGGGCCTCGTTCAGGCGGCGCAGGCGGTCGAGGTCGGCGACGATCAGCTCGTGCTGGCCCGGGACCATCAGGCGCTCGCGCGCCAGGGCGATGAAGCTCTTGCGGTCGGCCAGGCCCGTCAGGTGGTCGAGGCCGCTGGCGGCGAAGCGCATCTCGGCGGCGACCACGCCGGCGGCGCGCATGCCCTCTTCCAGCCAGACCCCGCGCCAGACGCAGGGCTCGCCGCCCCGCAGGCGCAGGCGCACGGCCACCTCGCCGCCCGGCTCCTGCACGCGCAGGATATCCTCGGCGATCGCCCGGTCCTGCGGAAGGGCCAGCGCCCGGAGCGCGGCCGACGAACAATCGGGTGCGAGCGGTCCCAGGCCGAGGGCGCGCGTCGCGCCCGTCAGCCGCAGTCGGTCCTTCTCCGGCTCCCACACCCAGAGCGCGACTTCAGCCGCGCCCAGGGCCTCGAGGGTGGCCGTGGCGTCCCACATCCAGCGGTCGTTCGCCATGAAGTCCTGAACTAGAGCCCGCGTTGCAGGCGTCAGTCCCCTTTAGACCGACACCCCTTCGTCCGGCCCCTCGCGCCCGCGATAGGGGCTGATACGGCCGAACAGCACATGGTCTCGCCATTCGCCGTTAATTTTAAGATAAGCCTGGGCAAATCCCTCCTCCGCGAACCCGGCTTTGCCGAGCAGATCCCGGGAGGGTTGGTTGTCCGGGATGCAGGCGGCCTCCAGCCGATGCAGCCCCAGGGTGCGGAACGCGAACTCGCAGAGCGCCTGCACGGCGGCCAGCGTCAGCCCCTGGCGGGTGAAGGGCTTGCCGCACCAATAGCCCACCGATCCCATCTGGGCGACGCCGCGCCGGATGTTCGACAGGGTGATGCCGCCGGTGAGGGCGTCGTCCGACGCGCGGAAGACGAAGAACGGGTAGGCGACGCCGATCTCGCGGTCCCGGGCGTAGGCCATCAGCCGGCGACGGAAGGCGGCGCGCGACAGATCGTCGGCCGGCCAGGTCGGCTCCCACGGCTGCAGGAAGGCGCGGCTCTGGGCCCGCAGCTCGCGCCATTCGGCGTAGTCGGCCGCCCGCGGCGGACGCAGCCGCACGCCCTCGCCTTCGACGCGAAGGCCGCTTTCCGGGGCGATCCAGTCCAGCAGGGCCATGGGGCGGAGCGTCGCGGAATTCGCGGCCGGGTCAAGGGGGCGGCCCAAAGGGGGTGGATCAGCGGCTGGCGGTCATCCCGCCAGCGCCTCCTGGAAGCGTTCCGCCGCCGACTGGGCGGCCTTCGGACCCAGGATCGCCACCGCCGCCTTCCGGGGCGCCAGGATGCGGGCGGTGAGATCAGCGAGCTGGCGGGCGCTCACCGCGTCGACCTCGGCCGCCACCGCGTTGGGGTCGAGCGTGTGGCCGAACATGAGCACCTGGCCGGCGGCCTGTTCGGCTCGCGCCAGGGCGGACTCGCGGCCCATGAACATGGAGCCCTTGAGCTGCGCCTTGGCCCGCGCCAGCTCGGCCTCGCCCACCGGATCGGTGAGGGCCCTCAGCTCGTCCACCGTCACCTGCGCCAGCTCGGCCGCGTCCTTGGCGTCGCAGCCGGCGAAGACACCCAGCACGCCCACGTCGGCATAGGTCTCGGAATAGGCGTCGATGGCGTAGGCCAGGCCCCGCTTCTCCCGGGCCTCCTGGAACAGCCGCGAGGCCATGCCCCCGCCCAGGATCTCGGCCAGCAGGCGCAGGGCGAAATAGTCCGGGTCCCTCACGCCCACTGCGGGCAGCAGCAGCACGACGTTCGCCTGCTCCAGCCGCTTGGCGACGGTGCGAACGCCGCCGGTGAAGGCGGTGGGCTCGGGGCCGGACGCGGCCGCGCCGACCGCGCCGCCGAAGTCGCGCTCGGCCAGAGCCAGCAGCTCGTCCTCGTCCACCGCCCCGGCCGCGCTGATCACCAAGGCCTCGGGCGCGTAGAGCGCGGCGCGCCAGTCGCCCAGCGTCTGCGGCGTCGCCGCACCGATCGACTTCACGGTGCCCAGGATCGGCCGCCCCAGCGCCTGATCGGCGAACGCCGCCCCCTGCGCCAGGTCGAACACCAGGTCGTCCGGGGTGTCGGCCGCCTCGGCGATCTCCTGGCCGACGACCTGCTTCTCGCGGACGAGATCCGCCTCGTCCATCGTCGGCCGGAGCAACAGGTCGGCGATGACCGTCGAGCCTAGGTCCAGGCCGCCCTGAAGCGCCCGCACCTGGAAGCTCGTGCGCTCGTAGCCGGTGGCCGCGTTGATGTGGCCGCCCTCGGCCTCGATGACCTCGACGATATCCTTGGCCGAGCGGCCGCCCGCGCCCTTGAACACCATGTGCTCCAGAAGGTGCGACCAGCCCGAGCGGGACGGGTCCTCGAAGCGGGCGCCGCGCCCAGCGACCACCGACAGGGCCACGGTCTGGAACCCGGGGATCGGGTCACACACCACCCGCACCCCGTTGGCCAGGGTGTGAACGCGCGGGGTCAAGGCGTCAGGCTTCCGCAAAAGCCCGGACATAGGCCTTGATCGTGTCGGCGTCGCCCGGCAGCCGGTCGAAGCGTTCTGGCCGGCCGGCGAGGCTCGCGACGCCGCGCGGCAGGGCCGGCGTCACGCCGCTGGCCCGGGCGACGTCCTCGGGGAACTTGGCCGCATGGGCGGTCGACAGCACCACGGTCGGCCCCTTCAGCTCCACGTGGCGGAGGGCCGCCACCGCGACTGCGGTGTGCGGGTCGATCAGCTCGCCGGTCTCGTTCAGCGTCGAGACGATGGTCTTGAGGGTCTCGTCCTCGCCGATGGCGACGCCCGTGAAGACCTGCTGCATGGCGGCCAGGGCGGCCGGAGGAATGTCGATGGCGCCGGCGCGGCCGAAGGCCTCGAACGCGCGCGCCGTCTCGGTGGCCTCGCGCTGCACGGTCTCGAAGTAGAGCCGTTCGAAGTTGGAGGCGGACTGGATGTCCATGGCGGGCGACAGGGTGGCCTGAACGGCGCCGCGGGCATAGCGGCCCGTGGAGAACGCCCGGGCCAGGATGTCGTTCGAATTGGTGGCCACGACGATCCGTTTCACCGGCAAGCCCATGCGCAGCGCCACGTAGCCGGCGAAGGCGTCGCCGAAGTTGCCCGACGGCACCACGAAGTTCACCTCGCGGCCGGGCGCGCCGAGGGCGGCGGCGGTCGTGAAGTAGTAGACGGACTGGGCGGCGATCCGCGCGAAGTTGATGGAGTTCACCGCCGCGAGGTCGACGGCCTGGCGCAGCGCCTTGTCCTGGAAGGCGTCCTTCAGGATCGCCTGGCAGTCGTCGAAGGTGCCCTTCACCGCAACGCAGGCGATGTTCTTTTCCTCGGCCGTGGTCATGAAGCGGCGCTGCACTTCCGAAATGCGCCCTTCCGGGAACATCACCACCACGCCGACATTCTTGGCGCCCCGGAACGCCTCGACCGCCGCGCCGCCGGTGTCGCCGGAGGTGGCGCAGAGGATCGTCTGCTTGCGGCCCTTTCGGCCCAGGATGTGGTCGTAGAGCCGGGCGAGGATCTGCATCGCCACGTCCTTGAACGCCAGGCTCGGGCCGTGGAACAGCTCGCCGATGAACTGCTCGGGGCCGATCTGCACCAGCGGCACGACGGCGGCGTGGCTGAAGGTGGCGTAGGCCTCGTCGCACATGGCGCGCAGGTCCGCGGCCGGAATCTCGTCGCCGGCGAAGGCGCCCAGCACCTTGGCCGCGACCTCTGCGTACGGCCGGCCCGCGAATCCGGCGAGTTCCTCGCGCGTGAACGTCGGCCAGGCTTCGGGAACGTAGAGGCCGCCGTCGGGCGCGAGGCCGCCGAGCACGGCGTCGGTGAAGCCGACCGAGGGGGCCTGGCCGCGGGTGGAGACGTAGCGCATCAGCCCTTCCGGCGTTTGAAAAGCACGGCGGCATAGACGCCGAGCAGGGCGGCGGCAAGGCCGTACCAGGTCAGGGCGTACTCCAGGTGGCGATTGGCGATGTTGACCGGCACGGGCGCCGGGACCAGCGCCTTCCACTCGGGGTTGGTGGAGGTCTCGGCCATGAGGAATTGCGGCGCAGGCGCCGGGGCGGCCAACTGGGCGGCCATGGCCTTGGCGTCGCGGACGTACCAGCGGCCAGGGGTGTTGGCCGGCGAGAAGCTGTTGGCCGGCTCGGCCGCCCGCAGGACGCCGGTGATCGTGGTGGGGGCGGTCGCGGTCGCATCCACCGGCGGGCGGGCCGAGACGGTGTCGGCGACGAAGCCACGGTCCACGAGGATGCTGGCGTAGGGCGGCGCATCGAGCCGGCAGGCCGAGATCAGCCGCACGCCGGCCTGGCCGTCGCGCACGGCGTAGAGTTCGAGGAAGGGCGCGGTGGCGAGCCCCGGGCAGTCTGCAGTGACGCGCGTGAAGTCGAGGTCGGCGCTCCGGGCGCCGGAGGCCAGCACCTCGGCCGCCGGCCGTGCGGGCGCGGACTGCAGCGCGGCGATGCGGGTAAGGACCTGTTCCTTCCAGGCCAGCCGCTGGAGCTGCCAGGTTCCCAGGCCGATCAGGATCGCCAGGGAGATGACGGTGGCGAGGGTCAGGCCGAGCGGGAAGCCCCGGCGCGGCCGCGCGCCCAACTCATTCGCCACGGCGATGCTCGGAGGCCTTGTTCATGAACTGGGCCGCGAGCATCAGGCCCTTGAAGGGACGCATCAGGCCAAGGGAAACGATCAGGGTCGCGGGGATCCACAGGACCATGTGGACCCAGATCGGCGGGTGGACGGTGAACTCGGTGAACAAAGCGGCGAAGGCCACCACGAAGCCCGCGATCAGGATCACGAACACCGCAGGGCCGTCGCCGCTGTCAGCTTTGGAATAGTCGTAGCCGCAGGCCTCGCACGCGGGCGCGACCTTGAGGAAGCCTTCGAAGAGGTGGCCCTCCCCGCAGTTTGGACAGCGCCCGGCGGCGCCGGCCATCAGCGGGTTGGGCGCGCTCATCGCCCCGGCCTCAGTGGGCCGGGCCGCCGAACACTACGTAGACGAAGGCGAACAGGAACAGCCACACCACGTCGACGAAGTGCCAGTACCAGGCGGCCGCCTCGAAGCCGAAGTGCTGCTTCGGCGTGAAGCCCTTGCCCATCAGGCGGATCAGGCAGACCAGCAGGAAGATGGTGCCGATCAGCACGTGGAAGCCGTGGAAGCCGGTGGCCATGAAGAAGGTCGAGCCGTAGAGGCCCGAGTTGGCCGCGCCCTCGGCGCCGAAGAAGTACTTGTGCTCGAGGATGTGGTGGTACTCGTAGGCCTGGATCGCGGTGAAGGTCGCGCCCAGCAGCACCGTCAGCAGCAGGCCGACCTTGGCGCTCTTGCGGTCGCCGACCTGCAGCGCATGGTGGGCCCAGGTCACCGTGGTGCCCGAGAGCAGCAGGATCAGGGTGTTGACCAGCGGCAGCTGGAAGGCCGGGACCGTCTCTACGCCCTGCGGCGGCCAGGTCTTCCAGGCGGCGGCGACTTCCTCGATCGGCGCGTGGGTGCGCAGGCCGTGGAAGAGGGCCATTTCGAAGAACATCCAGAACCAGGCGACGAAGAACATCACCTCGGAGGCGATGAACAGCACCATCCCGTAGCGCAGGCCGATCGACACGACCGGGGTGTGGTCGCCGCGGTTGGCTTCCTTCACGACGTCGGACCACCAGCCCACCATCGTGAACAGCACGCCGGCGAGACCAGCGAAGAAGAGCCAGGACGTGTGCTGGGGCAGGCCGAACAGGCCCTTCATCCACGTCACGCCGCCGATGGCCATGATCGCGGCCGTCACCGACCCGACCAGCGGCCAGGGGCTCGGATCAACCAGGTGGTAGTCGTGCTTCACGCCAGCGGCCATCGCGGTGCCAACCCCTCAAATTGTCCCCTAACGCGCGCCCTTCGAGAGTCGCGCGCACTTAGTCGCGGACGCTATAGCCCCCCGCCCGACTGTTCGCCAAGGGGGAAAGGCGGCCCGCTTCAGCCCTTCTTGTCGCGCTTGGGCGGCTCGGCCGCGGCTTGCGCGCCTTCGACCGGGAAGAAGGTGTAGCTCAGCGTCACCTCGGGCTTGCCCCGCGTGTTGATGTCCGCGGCGTACTTCGGGTCGATGAAGTAGAGCACCGGCATTTCGACGGTGGCGCCCGCGGCGATCGTCTGGTCGTTGAAGCAGAAGCACTGCAGCTTCTGGAAGTAGGCCCCGGCCTGCTCGGGCACGACGTTGTAGGTCGCCCGGGCCGTGACGGGCTTGTCCGAGGTGTTGGTGACCTTGAAGAAGGCGATCTTGGTCTCGCCGATCTTCACCTGCTGCGAGGTCTGCTCGGCGGTGAACTTCCAGGGTACGTCGCGCACGTTGGCGTCGAAGCGCACGGTGACCGTCTTGGCCAAGACCTGGTCCGGGGCGGCCTCGGCCCGGCGGACCGTGCCGTCGAGGCCGGTGACCTGGCAGAACATCCTGTAGAGCGGCACCGAGGCGTAGGCCGCCCCGATCATGCCGAAGAAGACCGCGCCCGCCGTCAGGCCGACGCGCACGTTGCGGCGGCGGATCGGATCAGAGGGGTCGGTCGAGGACATTGGCGCCCATCCTGGCCATGGTGACGACGTAGACGAGGATCACGAAGGCCACGAGGCCCAGTGCGATGGCGATGTTGCGGCCCCGGCGCGCCTTGGCGGCCTCGGGGTCCTCACCGTAGGAATTTCCCATCGTCAGAACACCTCCAGGGGATTGGCGCCGACCAGATGCTCGCCCAGCAGGGTGGCGAACAGCAGCGCCAGGTACAGGATGGAGAAGGCGAACAGGTTGCGCGCATCGCGCGCCCCTGCCCGCACGTCATAGAGGCCGTCGTCGTTGCGCGGGTCCGCCGCCTCGCCGGCGTGGCTGCGGAACAGCCGCCAGGCCAGCAGCAGGAACACCAGGCCGCCCAGGGCCGCCACCCCGAGGTAGACGGCGCCGCCGAGGCCCGTGAAAGCCGGGGCGACGCAGATCGGCACGAGCAGCAGGCTGTAGACCAGGATCTGCAGGCGCGTGGACGAGGCGCCCTTCACCACCGGCATCATCGGCACGCCGGCCTTGGCGTAGTCCTCGCTGGTGTAGAGGCTCAGCGCCCAGAAGTGCGGCGGCGTCCACATGAAGATGATGGCGCAGAGGAGCCAGGCGTTCAGCGGGGTTGTCCCCGTGGCCGCAGCCCAGCCGATCACGGGCGGCAGCGCCCCGGCCAGGCCGCCGATGACGATGTTCTGCGTCGTCCAGCGCTTGAGCCACATGGTGTAGACGACGGCGTAGAAGACGATGGTGAAGGCCAGCAGGCCAGCGGCCAGCCAGTTGGTCGCCACGCCCATCAGCATCACCGAGAATAGCGACAGCACGATCCCGAGGGCCGCGGCGTCGGCGCCCTGCACCTTGCCCGACGGCACAGGCCGGCCGCGCGTGCGGCGCATCTTGGCGTCGATGTCGGCGTCGTACCACATGTTGAGCGCGCCCGAGGCGCCGGCGCCCACCGCGATGCAGAGCACGGCCACCGCGCCGAGCACCGGGTTCAGCGGCTGGCCGGCGCAGACGAGCCCGGTCACCGCCGTGAACACGACAAGCGACATGACGCGCGGTTTCAGCAGCTGGACGTAGTCCTGCCACCGGGCAGCGCGGGCGGAGGTGGTCGGGACCGTGGCCATGGCCATCAATACTACTCTCTAGATGCCCGAAGGGCGCGCTCCGTTTCCGGAACGCGCCCCCCAGATAGGTTCGGTGAGGCCCGAAGTCAGTGGCTGTCGGGCTTGACCACCGGCAGTTCGTTGAACTGGTGGAACGGCGGCGGCGAGGGGAGCGTCCACTCCAGGGTCGTCGCGCCTTCGCCCCACGGGTTGGCCTCGGCCTTGCGGCGACGCACCGCGGCTTCCAGCAGGAGCAGCAGGAAGACACCGACGCCGGCGATGGTCACGAAGTAGCCCCAGGTCGACACCTGGTTCCACAGGGTGAAGGCTTCCGGATAGTCGACGTAGCGGCGCGGCATGCCCTGGAGGCCCAGGAAGTGCTGCGGGAAGAAGATCAGGTTCACGCCGACGAACGTGATCCAGAAGTGCAGCGCGCCCAGGATCTCGTTGTACTTCACGCCCCACATCTTCTCGAACCAGTAGTAGAAGCCCGCGAAGATCGAGAACACGGCGCCCAGGCTGAGCACGTAGTGGAAGTGGGCCACCACGTAGTAGGTGTCGTGCAGGCTGTAGTCGATGCCGGCGTTGGCGAGGACCACGCCCGTGACGCCGCCGACGGTGAACAGGAAGATGAAGCCGATCGCCCAGAGCATCGGCACCTTGAACTCGATGGAGCCGCCCCACATCGTGGCGATCCAGGAGAAGATCTTCACGCCGGTGGGCACCGCGATGACCATGGTGGCCGCCACGAAGTAGGCGCGCAGTTCGATGCCCATGCCGACCGTGTACATGTGGTGCGCCCACACGACGAAGCCGATGAAGCCGATGGCGACCATGGCGTAGGCCATCGCGAGGTAGCCGAAGACCGGCTTGCGCGAGAAGGTCGAGACGATGTGGCTGATGATGCCGAAGCCCGGCAGGATCATGATGTACACTTCGGGGTGACCGAAGAACCAGAACAGGTGCTGGTACATCACCGGGTCGCCGCCGCCCGCCGCGTCGAAGAAGTGCGTGTTGAAGTTGCGGTCGGTGAGCAGCATCGTGATCGCGCCCGCCAGCACCGGCAGCGACAGCAGCAGCAGGAAGGCGGTGATCAGCACGCCCCAGGCGAACAGCGGCATGCGGTGCAGGGTCATGCCCGGCGCGCGCATGTTGAAGATCGTGGTGATGAAGTTGATCGAGCCCAGGATCGAGCTGGCGCCGGCGAGGTGCAGCGACAGGATCGCCAGGTCCATCGACGGGCCGGTGTGACCGCTCGTGGAGAGCGGCGGATAGGCCGTCCAGCCGCCGCCGAAGCCGCGGCCCGGGCCGCCGTCGACGAACATCGACAGCACCAGCAGCGAGAACGCGGCCATCAGCAGCCAGAACGAGATGTTGTTCATCCGCGGGAAGGCCATGTCCGGCGCGCCGATCATCAGCGGCACGAACCAGTTCCCGAAGCCGCCCATGGTGGCCGGCATGACCACGAAGAACACCATGATCAGCGCGTGGCCGGTGACGACCACGTTGTAGCCGTGCTTGGACGCGTCGATCAGGCCCAGCTGGGCAAGCCAGCTGCCGGCGCGGAAGAGCTGGATGCCGGGCTCGGCGAGCTCGAGGCGGATCAGGCCCGACAGGGCGCCCCCGATGATCCCCGCGATGATCGCGAAGATGATGTAGAGCGTCCCGATGTCCTTGTGGTTCGTCGAGAAGAACCACCGGACGAAGAAGCCGGGCTTGTGGTCGTGATCGTGATGATCGTGGGCGGCGGCGTGAGCCATCGTACGCAGGTCCTGATTATTTCGCGGCCGGCGCGGTCGGCGCAGGCGTGGACGTGGCGGCGGGTGCCTTGGGTTCGGGAGTCGCGGGGGCGGGCGCCGCCGGGTTCACCGGGCTGGCCGTGGCGGCCGCCGGCTGGGCCGCGTCGGCGGCCGCAGCAGCCGACGTCTGCGACAGGGCAGCAGGCGCGGCGCCGGCGACCGAGCCGCCCTTCTTGGCGACCCAGGCGTCGAATTCTTCCTGGGTGACCACGCGGACCTCGATCGGCATGAAGGCATGGTCGACGCCGCACAGCTCGCGGCAATTGCCGTAGTAGGTGCCGACCTTCTCGGCCTTGAACCAGGTCTCGTTCAGGCGGCCCGGGACGGCGTCGGTGATGATGCCGAAGGCCGGCACCGCGAAGGCGTGGATCACGTCAGCGCCGGTCACCTGCACGCGGACCACCTTGTTCACCGGAACGACGATCGGCTCGGTCACCGCGAGGCGGAACGGCTTGCCCTCGGCCTTGGCCTTGTCTTCCGGAAGGACGTTCGAGACGTACTCGCCGATCTTCTGGTCGGGGTATTCGTAGCCCCAGTACCACTGGTAGCCGACCGCCTTCACCGTCAGGTCGGGCTTGGGCATGTCGTTGTAGGCGAAGAGCAGGCGGAACGAGAAGATCGCGATCACCATCAGGATCAACACCGGGATCAGGGTCCAGGCGACCTCGAGCGTGGTGTTGTGGGTGAACTTCGCGGGGACCGGATTGGCCCGCTTGTTGAACTTGATCATGACCCAGGCGAGCAGGATCAGGACGAAGATCGTGATCGCCGTGATGATCGGGAGCAGGATCACATTGTGGAAGAAGATGGCGTCGTGCCGCAGCGGGGTCACGCCCGGCTGCAGATCGATGCCACCCGGCGTCGGCTGACCCAGGAGGTCATTGGCCATGGCGGAGGCGCCCCAGAAGGCCGCCGCAGCACCCGCAAGCGTCCCGGCCGCCCGCGTCCGCAATCCCTGAAAGCTCGACTTCATGTCCCCTCGGTCCGTTGTGCCGGCGGCGCCTCGCAAGACGGGCGAGAAGCCTCCGCCGACGAACATGAACAGGACGCACGGACGCGGCTTGCGCCACCCGACAGGCCCCTTCGCGGGGGTCCATACGCGCATCATGTCAGATTGCCAAGGCGGTTGAGGGCCCGTTTGACGTCGGTCAAGGCAGTGACGCTGCGACAGGCCGCAGCAAGGCCACGTGAGCAGCCCGTCCCCGGGGCGCAGGACGTGTCCGTCCAGACCCGGGCGGCCGTCGGTCCACGCCCGCCGCCGGACCATATTGTCGCAGGGCCGCGCGAATCGGCGGCGTCCGCGACGCCATCGCGGATGACGGCGCGCCGCACGCTCCCTATCTTGCCGGCATGAACGCTCCCGTCCCCGCCGCCTCGATCCTCGACTCCGCCGGCGTCGATCCCGCCCGCGCCCGCGAAATCCTGTCCGACGCCCTGGCCGGCGCCGACGACGGGGAACTCTTCGTCGAGCGTTCGGAGAGCGAATCGTTCCTGTACGACGACGGCCGGCTGAAGTCGGCCGCCTACGACGCCACCGAGGGCTTCGGCCTGCGTGTGGTCGCCGGCGAGACGGCCGGCTACGCCCACGCCTCCGAGATCTCCGAAGACGCCATCCGCCGCGCCGCCGACTCGGCGAAGCTGGCCAAGCGCGGCTACGCCGGCACGACGGCCGAAAGCCCGCGGGCGACCAATGCCCGGCTCTATGGCGAGGAGAACCCGCTGGCCTCGCCCGACTTCTCGGACAAGGTCGCGCTGCTGCAGGAGATCGACGCCTGGGCCCGAGCCCGCGACCCGCGCGTCGTGCAGGTGATGGCCTCCATCGCCGGCGAGCGCCGCACGGTGGAGATCCTGCGCGCCGACGGCCGCCTGATCCGCGACCTGCGCCCCCTATGCCGCGTGAACGTCCAGATCACCGTCGAGCGCGATGGCCGCCGCGAGACCGGTTACACCGGAGCCGGCGGCCGGGCCGGCTTCGAGGCCTGGATCAGCCCGGACAAGTGGCAGGGCCAGGTGGACGAGGCCCTGCGGCAGGCGCTGGTGAACCTGGACGCCGTCCCCTGCCCCGCTGGCGAGATGGACGTGGTGCTTGGTCCTGGCTGGAACGGCGTGCTGCTGCACGAGGCGGTCGGCCACGGCCTGGAGGGCGACTTCAACCGCAAGGGCACC
>JADHED010000210.1_pt1 | contig 79649 bp, 60 predicted proteins | sample 8952041 | NCBI WGS metagenome assembly JADHED01 (sample SAMN16124423, study PRJNA663239) | bioreactor sludge metagenome | isolation source: sludge (control) | place: India:Bengaluru | collected 2018-09-08
CTACCAGGTCCACTACACCGCCGACGCGCTGGGCCGGTGGACCAAGCTCGAGGACGCGCAGTCCGCGGACCTCGTCGCCTGGGAGTTCTACGGCCCCGGGGGCCGGGTGAAGCGGGCGGTGCATCTCGATGGCACGTCGGAGAATCTCGGCTATGATGGCTACCGGTTCGTGACCGACGTCGACCACAAGGACAGCCTGCAGGTGACCTTCGCCGGGTTCGACTATGCCTACGATGCCATGGGCAATCCGCTCTACGAGGAGCGGACCCACCAGTCGGGCAAGGGCGACTGCTATGCCTACGACCAGGCCGATCGCCTGTCCGCGGCCCTGATGGCCTCGGACGACCCCTCGGCGGAGTGCGCCGACAGCGACTGGGCCGATTACCCCCACCAGCAGCTCGTGGAATACCAGCTCGACGACGTGAGCAACCGCACCTCGGTGGACACGACCCCGTATCAGGGCCAGACGTCCTACGAGGCCTACACCGCGAACGCGGTGAACGCCTACACCCAGGTCGGCTCGGCCTCCCGCACGCACGATGCCAACGGCAACCTGACCTCGGACGGCTCCCGAGACTTCGAGTACGACTTCAAGAACAACCTCACGAAGGTCTGGCAGGGCGAGACACTGCTCGTCACTTACGAATACGACGTGTTCGACCGCAGGACAGGGCGCACCGCGGGAGCCACGGTTCGACGCTACTGCTTGGATGGGCTCGATGCGGTGGAGTCCTTCGACGGAGCCGGCAACACGTTCGCTACCTATGTCTTCGCTGGCATGCCCCTCGACGCGCACGGTGCCCCGCCCAACTTCTTCGGTCAGCAGGGCGGCCTGCCCTGCACCCTCATCGCCGAGGACCGGTCGGACGCCGATCACGACGAGGACAGTTCAGAGATTTTGACCTTCGCCTTGCTTGCGGATGCGAGGGGATCGACCGTCTTGGCCACGGCACCTGATGGCTCAGTTGCCGAGAAGTACACGTACGGGCCCTTCGGAGAGACGACCGTGCTGGACGGGGACGACAACGATCTCAACGGTGTCTCCGCCATTGGAAGTGAAGTGATGTTCTGTGCCACGACGCACGACGAGATTACTGGGCTTTACATGAGCGCCGCTGGAGCATATGACCCAATCACTGCCCGCACGCTTCAGGTCCGCCAGCAGACGCGAGCCTCAGTCTCCTTCACACAAGCGGACCAAGGATCTGTTGTGTGCTCCAGTCCCAGAATGCTGGCCGCACATCAAGGCTTGCTCTTCTGCAGTTATCCGGCCCGCATTCCGGTGGACTGGGGAAGCCCACTCCCGTTTGGGCCCTTCAGCCCCCTCCCCGACCCTGGCATTCCCGCGCCGAAACGTCTTCCCCCGCCGAAACCTCCGCTACCTCCTACCGTGCCTTGGATCCCGCCGCTGTTCCAGCCCTATGAATGGTGGGAGCTGATTCCCGGTCTGAACGATGACCAGCGCGCCCTCTGGGAGGCAGCCCGCGATGCACTGCGCCGGTGGGTAATGCGCTACCAGGAGGAGATGATGGCGTGTCTTGAACTCATTGTATCTGCTCAAGAAAGCGTTTCGTTTTGGGCAGACAAAATAGCTAAGGAAACGAGCGATATCGACCAACTCCGCCTTGTGCTCGGCGATCTGCTGAGAGCTGAGATCGGTTCACCCGAGATAATGGCCAAGGTCAACGCGATCCAGCAGAAGATCAGCGAGAAGAAAAGGCACCGACATTTCCTCCAGACGATCTTTGAGCAGAGATTGGCAGAGCTTAGAGGTTACGAGGATTATTACAAGCAAATGGCCGATGAGTACAACAGTCTCCGCATGAACGTGGAACGGACATCGGCGGGACTCCTTCCGAGAGAATCGACCAAGACAGGCGAAAAATGAAACTCTGCCAGAGAGAGCGGGCGAGTGAAATCGCATTTGCAGGACGGACGAGTGTGGGAGCGAGACCTGCTTGCCCGTCGAGCGGAAGTCCGTCAGACCAGTACGCTCGACCGCAGCGGCGAACAGCGCTTCACCTCATGCTCGCAGGATGGTGCCTTCCCGGGGTCTTGACAGCGATCATCGCCCTCATGGCCTATCCGGCGGGAGGTTCGCCAGAGGGCCGGACGTCCGGTCGGGCTCTTGACATCCGGCAGGCGGAATTGGTGAAGCACCTGGTTGCGGTCCATCCGTCACTACTCTCCGTCTGCCGTCGCCCGCGGAAAGGAGCTTTTGCGGAGCTCGCCGTGGATGCGGTGCATGAGTGTCTTTGTTCGAGCGACCCGGTCGTCCAGCGACGACGGCGCTTAGCATGGGACAAGCAGCTCGCGTTCCTGGGACTCATCGACACGCCCGAGCAGTTTGAAGGCTTTCGCGAAACCATGGATCTGGCCACATGTCAATTGGCGGCAGATAGCTTTGCGGTCGCCAGCGCATCCCACATAGACATCGGGGCTGCAGCGATCCTCGCGGAGCACGGTGATCTGAATACGAGAGCTCGTGCATCCAGGTACTTGGCCGAGCTGGCGATGACGTTAACCTCCTGCGACGCCTCAGCTGCGGCCGTCAGGGCACTTCGTCTAGCCTCTGACTTCCCGAACAGGCGTGGCGAGCTCTTTGCGCGAATCGGTGAACTCAGTGCACTCGGGCTTGGCCCGCCTTCGGAGGACTTCCTCACTCTCACGGTCGACGAGCGGATGGAGATCCTTGAGATTGCGTTTCGCTCCTGCAGGGCTCAGCTGGGGGCAAGCGGCCACTCCGCGCAGTCCGCCACTCCTCAGTGTAGTGCAACGGAGGCCCTAGAGTGGATTCTGCGGGAGTCTGCGAGGGTGGCGGACTCTTCAGTTCGAGCGCGCGCGATGATTGCAGCGCTGCGAGATGTGCCGGGAAAAGTAATACAGGTGGAACTGAGGTGGGCATTGGAGGACGCGCGACCAGACCTCTTCCTCTCTGAACTCGAGAAACGCTGGAGCCTCTGTGGAGAGGCAGAGCGTGACGCTCTAGCACCTCTTCTTGTTCGCGCGGGGAGTCCGCGGCGAGTTGAACTCATCGACCGATGCGAGCGTCAGGTTGAGGGTATTGTCGACCCACTCGAGGCTTGGACCAAGGTCTGCGAACTGGCGAGACAGAACTCGGTTCGACGGGGGACTCTCCAATCCAGTCTCTTGCGCGGCCTAGATGCTCTCTTCAAAGACACGGCGGCCGGGGATGTGGATGCCGGGGGCTTTGCGTACTTGTGCTCTCTTGCATCGACACTCGACAAAGGTCTGCTCCGTGAGATTGTCCCCGAACTGCGGGAGCGGGCCCTTTTGTTGTCCGAAACAAGGACCTGCAGCGATGATACTCTGAAGGACATCGGCTCAGGAGAAGGCGTTGGGCTCTGTCTCATTACGGTAGTTCTGGACGAGTTGTCAGACGAGTAGCCGAACTTCCGTGGGCATGGGAAGCGCCTCAAGATGCCGAGTGGCGCTCTTTCCGGTCTCACATTCCGCACTTGGCGGCGCTGATGTTGGGCCCCCTGCCGGCGGTCATCCCGGGCGCTCACCTGGCACGTTCCGGACCCCGGGATCCACAGCGTGAGGTACCATGGGGCGTACGCGAACCGCTCGCGCGCTCTCTACCGGCCCGCGCAGGGCGAAGGGACTGCGGGAAAGCCCGTCGCGGCGCAGGCAGCGGAGCCGAAACCGGAGCGCCGGGCGAACTGGGCGCGCCTCATCCGGAGGGTGTTCGAGTGCGACCCGCTGACCGGCATTCGCTGCGGCGCGCAGATGAAGGTCATCTCCGTCATCACCGAGCCGGCGGTGATCGACCGGATCGTGAAGCACCTCGAGGAGCACCCGCCCGAGGACCTCTTCGACGCCCGGGCCCCGCCGGCCGCCTGAGGACGGGCCCGATCGCCGCCTCCCCCTTGACCCGAGCTCCCGCCGGGACCGCAAAGACCCTGTCCCCATTCCTCTCCGCGCCACCCCAACCGGGCGATCCGCGGGCCGAAGGAGCCGCGCGGGAGGTGACGGAAGGGCGTCGGATACCCCGGCCATGTCGTCCACCACTCGTCCGGGTGGCGGATGTTCGTGGGGAGGGGGTTCGGGTCGAGGGCCGTGGTGCCGGAGGTTTCCGCGAAAATCGCGATGGAATTCCCTATCCCTCCTACACCGCGAACCCGGTGAACGCCTACACCATGGTCGGCGCCGCCTACCGCACGCACGATGCCAACGGCAGCCTGACCTTGGACGGCACGAAGGACTTCGAGTTCGACTATCGCAACAATCTGACCAAGGCATGGCAGGGCGAGACGCTGCTGGTCACTTACGAATACGATTGTTTCAATCGCCGCACCAAGAAGTGTTGTGATACAGAACGATACTATTACGACGGCCTCGACCTCGTCGAGGTGTACAACATAAACAACGCCCTCACCAAGACCGTGGTGCAGGGCCAGGGCATCGACGAGCCGATGGTGCTGATCGCCCGGGACCTCGCCGATCTCGACGAGGACCAGGACGAGGCCGAGTTCGTCACCCTGCACTATCACCGCAACATGCTAGGCTCGATCACCCACTTGACGTGGGACGACGAGGAGGTGGTGGAGAGCTATGAGTACACGCTTTACGGAGAACCCACGATCCGCGACGGCCTCGGCAACCTGCTCTCCGCCTCGGCGGTGGGGAACACGCTCCTGTTCACCTCCCGGGAGTGGGATGTCGAGGTGGGGTTGTACTATTACCGATTCCGCACGTATGATCCGGGATGCGGGAGATTCCTGCAGAGGGATCCGTTGGGGTGCGTGGATGGCGCGAACCTGTATGTCATTGTCTTCTCGCTGCATGGGCACGCCTACGGACACTTGGGCAGTCTGAACTTCAGTTTCTTCTTTGGCATTCCGGGCTACTGGGCACCCTGGCATGATACTCTAGACTGGGAGCGTAGTGTTGCCGGCAGGCCGGGCGCGCATGGCGGGCCACGGGGTTGCTGGGACTGCCACCCGCCACTGATCACCAACCACATTTGGCAAGTCACTGAGACGCGCTACATATACGAAACTCGGGAGCTCCCTGACTTAGTAGTGTCAACCAGACAAGAGGTACAGAAGATTGTGCGCACGTTCAGGCGGAAAGAGAGCGGCCTGCAAGAGTCAGTTGGCGTCAAGGGAGAAATTAAGTTCCCCGTTATCGGCACCGGTGTTGAGGTCTCCATTGGGCATGTAACATGGGACACATCGGGAACACAAGACATCACGAATGTAAGTATGACTTGGTATGACTACGCCACCACAACCACAAAGCGACATGAGGAGTACACCGAGGCGTGGTTGACGCGGCGGTGCATTATCTGTGGCGAAACCTGGACCGCGCATGAGGAGCCGCATTGGAGAACTGTCATTGACAGTGTGACTTCTGAGCACGTGCTTGAGCAGGTTCGAAGTGATCAGGATGCGCAGCACAACGTGAAGTACATTGATTTCAAGCCCATGACAGAGGCGATGTTTACGAGGTTCAAGGACGCGCCGCTCGTCGTCAAGGAGGTGCCATGACGCGAAGCGGAGCCTGGCCAGCCGTGCTCGCCTTCATGCTTGGCATGCTCGCGGGAGTCGGATGCGAGCGGCCCCGGGAGGGGAGCAGTAGAAGGGAGGATGCAACGGAGCTGAGCAGGAATCGATCAGCGCGATCGTTGATCGAGGAAGCGATTGGCATCGCATCAGCCACTTACGATTCTACTGCAGACGCAGAGGGAGCGCATGCGCGGGGGATGGTCATCCACGCGAATCTCTTGGCGATGGGAGACTCTGGGCTCCGCGAGCTTGAGGTTGCCCTGCAGGAGCACTACGGGGAGAGAGTCTTCGGATCCCTGCTCGGTTACGTCGTTGGTTTCAGGGGGCCCCGTGTTCGGGACATTGTGGTGCGCGCGATGTGTGGAAGGCCGCCACTCGACGTCTTGCGTGCCTGTAGCGCGATCGTTGAGGGACAAGCGGAGGACTGGAGCCTGGGCTGCAGCCTAAGACTGTCCTACTGCGAGGATGCCCTTGTCAGAGTGAACGCTGTGGGTGGCTTAAGGCACTGGCGCAGGACAGAAGTCTCTGACCGCTTGGTTGAGGTTATCCAAACAGACGAGGATGAGCGAGTGCGTCGAAACGCTGTACTCGCACTGGGCGCGGGAGCGATTGTCGGACATCAGGAAGAATTGCGGGTGCTTTGCGATGCAGCGATGTCGAAGCATCTGACGGTCCGTAGTGCAGCCAGGGGAGTCCTCGCAAGACTAGTGGCAGATGAATCTCGTCCGGGAGAACTTGAGCGTGACTCTGTTGACTGGTCCATGTGGTTCCGTGAGTCGGGGCGCAGCGTTGTCTGGGATGTCGTCTGCTGCAAGTTCGTCGTGCTCAAGTGATGTTCTGCGGTGTGAGGTGCCAGTCCCAATCCGCAGCCTCCGGCATGGCCACATCCCGGAGCAGTGACGGGCCGCGGGATTGCGGATTGCGTGAACGGCAGTCTCTGCGTGAGCGGCCGTCTCAGGGCAAGTTCGCTGGTTCATTTCTGGGCGCAGGAGGCGGAGGACGCCAACGGCCACAAGACGTACCCCGAGCACGACGGCCTGGGCCGGGTCACGCGGACGGCGCGGGACCTCGGGGGCAGCGAGGAGATTGAGACTGTGGTGTGTAGGGAAAGTACTTCCGGTTTGACGGAGGCCTGAAGGGGGGAGGGGAGCCGCGAGCTGAGGGGGGAGTCTCTCTTTAGGGAAGCCGGAGTTGCGGCGGAGGAGCTCTCATGTTGTATTCGCGAACTGAGTCGGACATTTCGCGAGGCGCGCGGGGCTACGAGCGAGTTCAGGCTTGCCCGGCAGCTTCTGCGACGGCAGGGGCGCGGGGCGGTCCCCCGGACGAGGTGTCCGTGAGACGAGGGATCGGGTCGCTGACGATGGCGGCTGCGGGCGGACTGAGAGTCTCGTTGCCACTTGTCCTGGTCATGCTGGTGTCGGCGGCCACCGCGGAAGAACAGCAGGTGCCGGACGATCTTGTCGGGACACTTGAAGCGAAGTTCCGGTACTGGACGAAGCGGATTGCCAGGGACGAGTCCGACCGGGAGTGGCTATCGGGAACGCGTTTCGAGCTCATCGACGAAGAGGGGCCCGACTTCGCAAGAGTCCGCGGCGAGATCGGGGAGGCCATGCTCCAGGTGTTCGCCCCCGGGCCGTCCTCCGTTGCTGCGCCGGAGGGAGTTGACGCCGCGACTGACCTCGCGGCCGCAGGGCTCTGGCCTGACCCCTGCGGGCTCCTGTTCTCAGGCTTGGGCCGCCCGGTCCGGGTGCTGCGGGCGAGAATCCAGTGGCTACTGGGCGCAGGGGTACTGCAGGAGGGCATCCTCGAGAGCATGGCCAGGCATGGCATCAGCATTCTGGACTACGTTGCCTGCTATGCCGTCTGCCGCTTGATGAGGGAACGCAAGAAGGACGCGGGGCGGTTCGCTGCGTCCCGGGAAGCCGAGGATCTGGCGTGGTGGCGAGCGCGGGTGGAGGTTCTGTCGCTCATCGAGGCGGAACGTGAGGTGACGTGCACCCACAACGAGTTCCTGACGGGTGCCCTGATCCTCATGCCGTTGCTCAAGGAAGCCGAGACCTCCTCCTACATGCAGGACTTCTGTCACGCGTTGTATCAGGGCTTCGCCTGCGAGTGCTCGACGCTTGCCGATCTGGAGACAGTGGTGTCCCGCGAGCAGGCCGCATTCGCCCTGTTGGAGACCTGGCTTTGGGACCTGGCAACTCCTCCCCCTGCGTCATGGTGCGCGACGTTCCGCGCTGGTCCGTCTTCGGAGGACATGGATCGGGAGCGAGAGAGCAGTCGATGGAAGGCTGAAGTTGCAGGGGTCCTGCGGTCTGCAGTGAACGCCTGTGCATCTTCCGAGTTGCGACAATCCTACGGGCTGGGCGGGAGGATCCTGTCCAACCTCAAGTACTGGCGTACGGTGGACCAAGGTTCGGCGGTGCTTGTGATGCGGGGTCCGCGTGGTCCGATGCCGCTCTGGCGCCTCGACCGCGTCGATGCTGACGAGTACGTCCACATCCGAGTGGATCGCCTGAGGGACGAGGCGGCCGAAAGAATCGCCGCCCGCGCGGTGGCGGGAGACACGTGGATAACTGGAATCGACGGGCCAGTAAAGAAGTTACGCAGTGTCCGTGAGTCGCTCCGCACCATTCCCGATGCGAATGGGGGCGCGACGGCAGTCATCTGTGGCCGACGAGGCGTTGACCGCGAGAAGCGAAGAGGTGGGGAGCTTCTCCTCCTCTCGCAAGGTCAACGCATCCTCCTCACCTTCCGTTGCGCGGAGGAGTCCACAATGGACGGAGTGGTTGCCCGGCTCCTGGAGAACGTCGTTGTCTCAAGCATGCCGATTCTCACCCCGGCCTTGGTTGAGGAAGGCTGGCTGCCGTGCAGGAAGCGAGACTGAAGGGGTTCACCCCCTGCAAGGGTCTCTCGCATCGGGGCGTCCGAGGTCGGTCACCAGACGAGGGGTTGCCGCCTATCGCCGCAAGCAGTCCTTCTGCCTGGAGAGGAAACTGAGCTGATGGCGCTTGACATCGCTCGGCCACTCGGCGGATGCAGGCACTCGCTGCAAGGGGCACAACCGCTTCCTGGAGAACACGCCCGTGGCTGTGTTCTCCGGCGAGGCAATGGCGGTCTCCGCGGCACCAGAGCGGAGCCCGCGGATGCGGGATGAGGTGCACTTCGGGATGCTACCGATGGGGAGCGACGTCGCCCCTTCCCGTTACGGGATGCCGCAGCAGGACCGGTGCGGGCAGCGGTTCAGGCGCCCCCTGTTCAGCGGTGGCCGCGTCGCCCATCGCGTGGTGAAGATGGGGGCGGCCCAGGACGCCCCCCTTCCCGGGCACGGAGAGTCCGGGTTCGTGACGATGCGGTGCGCCGTGTCGCCGGGCCTGTCGCCGGCGTGTGTCGCTTTGCATGGGCGCGTTCGAAGCCGTGAGCGGCGGGCGTGCTCTGATCCGCGCCGTGATCGACCGCGCGCTCACGGACGGCCCCTCGAGACCTGCTCTCCCCTCGCCGAAAGATCGGGGCGGACTCGACCTGACGCTCCTCGACTACTGCCTCTCCCTGTCCCCCGCGGAGCGGCTGCAGCAGATGGCGGAGTACGCCGACTTCGTGCTGACCGCGCGCGCGGCCAACGGAGTCTCGTGGTCCGATACCGAGAGATCCTGAAGGCCCTCGCCGACGAGGCGATCGACTTCGTCATCGTGGGCGGCATCGCCGCCGCCCTGCACGGCTCTCCGGCGACCACCCTCGACCTCGACCTGTGCCTGCGGTTCAGCGACGACAACCTCGAACGGCTGCTGCGGGCACTGCGGCCGCTCCACCCCCGGCTCCGGCACCGGCCGGACCGGATGCCCCTCCCGGAAGACCCTGAGCGGCTCCGAGGCCTGAAGAACCCCCATCTCCTCACCGATTGCGGCCCTCTCGACCTCCCCGGCGAGCTGCCGGAGGTGGCGACGTTCGAGGACCTCGTGGGGCGGACCGTGCCGATGGATGTGGGCGGCCACACGTGCCGGGTGCTCGACCTCGACACGCTCATCCGCTGCAAGGAGGCCGCCGGGCGCGAGAAGGACTCGCTCGGCCTCGCGTGGCTCCGCGCGATCCGGGACCGCAGTGCGGGGCGGTGACCGCCCGCGCCGGCCTCACCGGCGGCGGAGGGCCCGCAGGATGAGCGTGTCGCCGAGGCCGCCGGCGGAGAGGACGAGGTTTAGCAGCCGCTTTCCCGCCCGCAGGGCCGGCCGCTCCTCGAGGAACGCCTGAAGCGCGACGGTCCGCGGCATCCGCGACGCCGGCGGCGGACCGCCCCGCCGCCGGCGGAACGCCCCCGCGATCTCGTGGGGCAGGATGTTGCGGCTCCCGATCCGCACCGGCTCGAGCCCCGCGCGCCGGCACAGGGCCGCGAGCCCCCGCGCGGCGAACAGCGACGGGTGCTGGCGCGAGATCAGCGACCAGCGGGCGCCGAGAAGACGGCGCGAGAGGCTGCCGTAGTTGGGCGTCGTCAGGTACAGGAGGCCCCCCGGTCGCAGGAGCGCGGCCGCCTCCGCCACGAGGGCGGCAGGGGTCGCGAGGTGCTCCACGACCTCGAACAAGGTGACGACGTCGAAGGCCCCGGGGGCCAGCCCGGACGAGGCCAGCGTCCCGAGGTGGACCCTGACCCCCATCCCGCGGGCGAACTCCGCCGCGGCCGCGGACACCTCCGTCCCCTCGGCCGAAAACCCCGCCGCGGCGGCCTCCCGGACGAAGAAGCCCCCGCCACACCCCACGTCGAGCAGGCGCCCGCCGCGCCGGTAGGGCCCGAAGGAGGCGAGCAGCTCGCGGTAGCGGCGGCGGGTCGCCTCGGGGAGGACCCGCGTCAGGGCCGGCAGGTAGTCGTCGTAGGAGTCCCCGCCCGGCGGCACCTCCGCGAAGGCGCCGTCACCGGCGGGGCAGAGGCCGTAGGCGAGGCTGTCCTTCGTGAACCCGGCGGCCAGCCCGGCCCCGCAGGCGGGGCAGGGCCGGCTACCCGCCATGCCGGCCGCCCACGCGGCGCATGACCTCGGCGCTCGGGATCGCGTAGGGCCGGAACTTCTCGAAGGTCCCGAGGCTCTCCACCGACAGCAGCGCGTTCGTGAGGCCGAGCCGGTTGGCGGCCGCGGACTCGATCATCTCCGAGGAGTCCGCCGCGCTCATCTGGAACAGGACGCGGTTGTCGAACTCCTTCTGGACCCGCCGGCTCAGGGTCCGCTGCACGTTCGGCACCGTGTCGCACCAGATGATCGTGTGGATCCGGCGGGCGGGGCCCTCGGCGAGGATGCGGGCGAACTGGTCGCCGGGACGCTCTTTCGGCTCCTCCGAGAAGCGGCTCGCGAAGTCGTCCTCCTGGCGGAGCATCCGCAGGCGCTGGAGGCCGAACGCGAAGAGGTAGATCGGGGTATCGCCCCCCGCGCCCGACTCGCGCGCGGTGAGCGCGCCGGCGATCTCCGCCACGGCGTCCGCCGCCGTCCGCAGGTCGTGGCGCTCGATGCGGTGCGGCACGGCCGCCACGAGGTTCTCGAAGTGCCCGTAGAACTCCGGCTCGTGCCCGCCGCCGTCGATGACGATGATCCGGACCTCGCCCGGGGCGTATCGCGTGGAGAGGGAGAGCACCGACGAGACGAGGATGCCGAACGCCCCGTCGCGGTTCTGGCCCGCGACGAGGAGGTTGCTGCCGGACAGGGGGCCGAAGCGCACCTCCGTCGGGCCCTTGATCGCGTTGGGCTCGCCGATGTACACGCGGTCGGCGGCGTCGGCGCCCCCCGGGCGCGGCCCGGCCGCCGCCGCGAGCTCCGCGTTGGCGAGGATGTCGGCGGGCTGGTTGCCCTCGAACACCACGCGCTCGCGCCGCGGCAGGTCCGGCGAGGCCTCGAACCGGTCCGCGATGGTCCGCAGGCGCCGGCGCTGCTCCTCGTCCGTGAGCCAGACGATCTGGAAGGGGTTGTTCCCCTCGACGAGGCCGGACTTGTCGTTGTAGATGGCCTCGCCGGGGCGCGCGAGCAGCCGCGCCACCCCGTTGTCCTCGGAGAGGATGAGGTAGGAGTCGGCCTCGTTGCACTGCAGCGCGATGCGCACGCCCATCTGGCCGAGGGTCCCGCGGGCCAGCGTGTAGATGCCCGACAGCGTCTGCGAGCCGAGGATGACGTGGATGCCGAACGCGCGGCCCTGCCGCACGAAGCGGTCGAGCAGCACCGCCGAATCGTGCGCCACCGCGTCGTCGTCGGTGAAGAACTCCTGGAACTCGTCGATGAGGAGCACCGTGCGCGGGAGGGTCTCGCCGGTCCCGCGCCGCCGGTAGGCCGCCAGGTCCTGCACCCCCGCCGCCCGGAACAGGTCGCCGCGCCGCGCGAGCTCGGCGTCGAGCGCGCGGAGCACGCTGAGCCCGAACTCCCGGTCGCTCTCGATGGCCACGACGCGGGCGTGGGGCAGGCGCCCGGTGGCGAACACCTTGAACTCGACGCCCTTCTTGAAGTCGATGAGATAGAACTGCATCTCGTCGGGGCTGAACCACAGCGACATGTTCGTGATCATGACGTGGAACAGCGTCGACTTGCCGGACCCCGTGCGGCCCGCGACGAGGGCGTGCTGCGCCGTGCCGCGACCGAGGTCGAGGTACTGCAGCCGCTCGGCGCCCGTGCGGCCGATGGGCACCTGGATCCCGGTGAGCGTGCTCCCCGTCCAGATCGCCTCGTCCGCCGGCGACACCGCGGAGAACGGCAGCTCGACCTTCGAGGCCGCGACGCTGAGCCGCCCGAGGCGGTCCAGCAGCGAGATCACGAAGTCCGGGGCCGGCGTCCCCTCCATCGTCAGTCCCGCGCGGGACAGCGCCTCCTCGGTCAGGCGCGGGCCGTCGCGGCCGATCGTCAGCGCCGGTCCGTTCCGCGCGAGGAGCGAGGCGTCGAGGGGGGGCGGCACCGCCTGCCGCGTGTCGTGGGCGATGAAGGTGTACACTCCGCAGCGGGGCCCGCTGTGCATGAGGCTCGCCAGCCGCTCGGCGGCGAGGTCGTTGAAGCCGGTGGGGAAGTCCGCGACGACGAGGAAGTGGTAGGGCTCCTGCAGGTCGCCGGCCTCGGCGTTGTACTCGCCGATGGTCTCGTAGCGGTTCCGCAGGTACTTCTGGATGACCTTCTCCACGTGCTCCGTCAGCTCCGCGAGCCGCCGCTCGATGTGGGAGGACTCCGTCCAGATGCGGCTGTTGACGAGCGCCTCGTCGTGGTCCGCGAGGTGCATCAGCGCGGAGAACCCCTGGCCGAGCCCCACGGGGTCGATGATGGTCAGCCGGACCTTCCCCGGCGGGAAGGTCACCAGCGTCCGGAGGATCGCCGCCGACAGGATCGCGTGCGCCTGCTCCCGGTCGCCGGGACCGTGCTGCACGAGCAGCGACCCGTGCTCGGGGAACGTGGCCGCCACGGGAAGCTCGAACCTCCCCGGCCCGCTCGCCGCGCCGCCGGGCGGGCCTTCCGCCGCGAACCGCAGGCGGCCGAGAGCGACGAACTCCGGGAAGCCGGAGGGCGGCGTGAAGGACTTCGGGTCGATGGCGTCCCAGGCGGGCGGGCCCCGCCGCGCCACCGCGTCCACGGCCTCCGCGAAGCGCGCGAACTCCGCGAGCGCGGCGTCCCGGCGCGCGGCGATGAGGCGCAGGCGCTCGGCGCCCTCGGCGTCGATCCGGCGCAGCCGCTCCTGGTGGTCCGCCTGGTCCTGGCGGTGGACGGCCTCCGCCGCCTGCTCGAGGTTCTCGCACCGCAGCGCCTCGCGCTTCTCGATGGTCCGGCCCCGGAGGTCGAGCCGCCCCGCGATCCGCGCCTCCGCCCCCTCGCGGCGCTGGGCCAGCCACTCCTGCTGGCGCCGCTCCTTCGCCGTCCGAGCCTGGAAGGCGGCGTCCGCCCGGGCTTCCGCCTCGCGCGCCCTCGCGGCCTGGCCTTCGCTGACCGCGAGCAGGCGGGCCTCGAGGTGCTTCATCGCGGCCTCGGAGAGGCGCTCGAAGCGCTGCGACTCGCCGGCGGCCCGGCGGTGGAACTCGTCCACCTTCCGGTGGAATCGGCCGCGGACGATCCGTGCCGCCACCTGGAGCAGCACGGTCAGGCCGAGCACCGCCCCGAGCACCGGGGCCGCCTCCCTCCGCTCGGCGCCCAGCTCGATCGCGAGGTAGATGGCCCCGGCGCCGAGGACGAGGAGCAGGAGGTGGAAGAAGATCACCGGCCCCGTGCGGGCGAGCTCCGCGGCCCAGAACCGCTCCGCCCTGACGATGCCCGCGCGGGTCTCCTCGAGCGCCTTCCGCGTGCGGGCCGCCGCCTCGTCCGGATCCGCCTCGACGTCGAGGTCGCCGGGCGGCTCGTCCACCGTGCCCGCGATCCCGCCGTAGCGATCCGCGAACGCCGTCACCGCCGCCAGGGTGGCCGCCGCCTCCCCGCCGACCTCGCCCTGCAACGTCTCCCACCGGCCGATGCGGGCGGTGAGCGGGGCGGTCTCCCCGCGGCCCGCCACCTCGATGGCCGCCGCCGCGGCCTCGACTTCCGCCTGCCGCCGCCGCTCCTCGCGCCGGAGGACGTCGCCGATCCGCTCCCGCATGCGGAGGGCGGCCTTCTCGAGTCGCGCGCGCCGCGCGGCGGTCAGTTCCTTCTGTCGGGCCGACCACTCCGCGACCCGGGCCCGTGCCGCCTCCACCTCCGCGCGGAGGGCGTTCTCCTTGCGGATCTGGTCGCTCTTCCTCGCCGACTCCTCGGAGCGGCGCGCGGCCTTCGTCTCGGCGTCGGCCTCCCCGGCCTGCCGGCGGAGGTCCGCGAGTTCCTGGGCCAGCGCCCGCGCGCGCCGGGCGATCTCGCGGAGGTCGGGCTTCAGGGCGGGAGCGGCGCTGTCGGCGGTCACGAGCATTCCTGGATCACTCTCCGGTAGAGAAGGGTCAACTCCGTGAGGGCGCTGACGGAGCGACGCAGCACGGGCCGGATCGGTTCGAGGAAATCGGTCTCGAACCGGTCGCGGGCCTCGTCATTCCACTCCGCGCGGGCGATCTTCCAGTCGTCCTCGAGTTCGATGAGGGCGTCGGTCAGCATCGTCTCAGGCTGGCTGATGCGGGGCATCGGGGCCCTCCTTCGGCGGGGCGGCGGGGGCGGGGGCAACGCCCGGACCGGGGGAGGGGGCGCCCCCGGCCGGTCGCAGGTACTCGTCGAGCCGGTCGAGCATGTGGTCGAGGCGTCCGACCGCCTCCGGAGCGAGCGTGTCGAGGAGGGTCTCGAGCTTCTTCAGGGGCGGCATGATGCGGCTCGCGACCTGGTCGAGCGCGCCGATCCACCGCTCCACGACGAGGATCTTCTCCTCCGCCTCCTCCTTGCGGCGCTTGGCCCGCTCCCAGGCCTTGCGCTCGTCCACCGAGGAGGGTTTGCCCATGCGGCGGTCGCCGTAGTGGGCGTTGATGTAGTCCCGCCAGGTCTGCTTGACCTCGTCCTCGCACCGCCGCAGGTGGCGTTTCCAGTGGGGGAGCTGTTCGCGGCGGAGCCACTCGCCCACCGAACTCAGGTCGCCGCTGACGAGCTCCAGCGCCGCGCGGGCCTTGTCGCTGAAGGCGATGAACTTGTGGCGGAAGCGCGTGAGGACATCCGGCGACCGGATGTGGGCGGAGCCGGGCCGCACGGCTAGGAGTGCTCCAGATAGCGCCGGATGGCCTCGGCCTTGCGGAGCAGGATCGGCACCTGCTCCTCGGCGGCGTTCACGAACTTCGAGACGACGGTGATCATGTGCAGGAACTCGCCGGCGAACTTGGCGTGCTCCTGGTCCTTCCACGTCTCGCCGAGCTTCGCGAACTGCCGGTGGATGCCCGCGATCTGCACCTGCATGTCGGAGCCGAAGCGCCGCAGATCCACCGCGAAACGGTGGAGGTCCTCCGGATCGACGATCGCCTGGGGCATGGGAGTCTCCTCGGCCGGTCGGACGGCCCGGGTTCATTGTACGGGACCCTGCGCCGGCGCGGACGGTCAGGATCCGACTGTACCCGCGGGCTTCCGGCGAATATCATTCCGCGCGACGGCGCGCGAGGGCGCCGGGGAGGACGCCGTGCAGAGAACGCTGCTGCTGGCCATGCTGACCGCCGCCGCTCCGTGGGCACTCGCCGGCGAGGTCACGGGGGTGTGCGAGGCGGGGGCGGAGCTCTCGCGTCCGGACTCGCCGCCGATGGCCGAGGCGCATGGGGCCGTCTGGCTGCGCGATGCGACCGATTCTCAGAAGATCGCGGTGGTCGTCGAGGGCGTGGACGCCTCGCGGTCGCTGATCATCTGCATGACCAATGCCGAGGGCCAGTACAAGGTCGTCGGGGAGATGCCCGCCGGCAGCGCCAACCGCAAGTGGGTCCGCACGACGCTTCAGGGCGGCGAGCTGCCCTTCGGCGTCGAGAAAGTCGCGCTGCTCTCCGGCCGCGGGGTGAAGATCTTCGACGACGACGAGCGGCTCGTCCTGCGCGGCGAGGTGCCGGCGTTCAAGGAGACGGAGCCGCCGAGCCCGCCCCCGGAGGAGAAGCCCCCGGTCTCCGAGCCGATCACCGCGCGGGCCTGGTTCCAGCGCACCGACTACGCCGGGGAGCGCGAGCCCCGCGGCGTCATCGTGGCGATCCGTCGCGAGGAGTCCTCGGCCCTCAAGATGGAGTTCGACCGGCTGGAGGCGTCGTCCGAATACGTCCTCCTCATGGGGACGGCGGACGACATGGAGGTCGTCGGCGACTTCCGCACGACCGAGACCGGAGGGGCGTACTTCGTGCGCGACACGGCGAAGGGCCAGGACCTGCCGCTCGGGGCGAAGAACGTCGGGGACCTCGCGGAGAAGCGTGTGGAGGTGCGGGACGGAGACGACCGCACGATCCTCTACGGCAGCGTCCCCTACGCCGACAAGCCGCAGGACGTGGAGTCGGTAAAGGAGCGTGCGGAGTACCGAGACACCGAGACGGGGGCCGAGGTCACGGTCGAGGTGCACCTCGACCCCACCCGCGGGCACGAGCGGCTGCGCATGGACATGCGCGGGCTGCCCGCCGGCGGAGCCGCCGCGAAGCCCGGCCGGCCGACCGCCGAGGTCTTCATCGAGAACGACGGCGGCGTGCTGACGCCCGTCGGAACCGTGCCCGTCAGCGGCGCGGGGCGGGCGCGCTGGCGCTGCGCGACGCGGGCGGGGGACGGACTTCCGCTGGGCGCCGCGAGCCTCCGCGAGTTCTCCGGGCGGGGCTTCGAGGTCCGCATCGGCGCCACGGTCGTGGCGTCGGGGACCCTCCCGAACTTCTGAACGGGGCAGCGGGCGGGGGGTGAAAAATCGAGCCCGCCTCGGTATGAAAACATCTCGGTGATAAAATCGAGCCCGCCTCGGTATTCTCACGGTATGCGCTCCGCCGCCTTCGTCGTGGTCCTGCTGGCCGTCCGACTCGCTCTCCCGCAGGACGGATCCGACCTCGCCTCGATCGAGAACGCACTCCGTTCGCCGCCCGCCACGGGCCTCCTGATCTCCTCGGTGGCGCCCGGCTCCCAGGCCGACGCGGCCGGTCTCCGGCCGGGCGAGGTCGTCGTCTCCTACGGCGGAGCGCCGGTGCCCGATCAGGCCGCGCTGGACGCCGCGAAGAAGGCCGCGCAGTCCGCGGAGAGCGTGGCCGTCGTCGTCGCCGGGCCCGAGGGGGAGCGCACGGTCGATCTCGCGCCGGGCCCGGTCGGGGTCGGAGTCATCCCCGTGCGCAAGGGCGAGCCGGTGGCGCCGCTGCCGCCGGCCACCGTGCGGTCCTTCGACTTCTCCGCGCTCGCGCAGGCCCCGGTGGAGGACTGGTACTCCGTCACGTTCGAAGGCGGCGCGAAGGTCGGCTTCGAGCACTCCCGGCTGAGCCTCTCCCACGGCAAGCTGCTCCTCCGCCGCGAGGTGGCCTTCGACGGCGGTGAGCAGTGGGGCCTCAACCACCGCGACGTGTTCGTGGTCGCCGACGCCGCTCCGGCTCCGGAGGCTTTCGCCACCCGGTTCCTCGCCCCCCTGGGGCAGTTTGCCGCGGACGGCCGGCGGGCCGAGGACGGCCGGTGGGTGATCACGCGGGACTCCGAGCCCGTGGCGCTCGACCATCCCCGCGACCTGCCCCGGATCCCGACCTACCTCGTGGAGAGCCTCGCCCTGTTCCTGCCCCGCGAACCGGGCGCGTGCTTCCACTTCCGCCCCCTGGTGGAGAGCGGCGGCTCGCTTTCGCTCGCGTCGGCGCTGGTGGCGGTGGGCGAGGAGGAGGTCGCGATGCCCGGCGGTCCGGCGCGCCTGTTCCGCGTGGAGCAGCGGTCCCTCGGCGGTGCTCACGGGGGGATCTGGTGGATCGGGCGGGAGGGCCGGATCGAGCGCACCGACTACGGCGGACCGGTCGTCTTCCGCTGCGCCCGCGAGGAGGCGATGGCCGGCCTGCCCGAGGCGCTCACGCCGCGCTGGAGGTGACCACCGCGGTCAGAGGTTCGTCGTGCCGAAGGAGTTGTCCGTGTAGGTGTTGTCGCCGGGCAAGCCCAGGTCGCGCAGGTCGAGGTCGCCGCTGCCCTTCGCCGAGTTGCCCGTCAGCGAGTTCCCGATCCCGTCCACCAGGAACCCGGCTCCGGCGGCCTTCGTGACCTTGTTCCCGTTCACGCCGTTGCTGCCGCCCTCCACGATGATCCCGTGCAGGGCGGAGCCCGAGACGGAGTTGGACTCGACGGAGTTCAGTATCGAGCCCAAGATGTTCACGCCGGCCGTGCGGACGCCCTTGATCTTGTTGGCCTCGATGAGATGGCCCGATCCCTCCGCCTCCACGCCCGCGCCGGTCTCGAAGCCCCCGTCGTAGAACCACCCGATATCGGAGATCTTGTTGCCCACGGCCTCGCAGTTGTTCGCCACGAGGCTGATGCCGTCGTCGCCCACCGTCCGGATCGAGTTCCCCTCGATGCGGTGTCCGCTCCCGTGGACCTCGATCCCGACGTAGTCGCAGCGCGAGAGCTTGTTCTTCAGGACGTAGGCCCCCGTGCCCCCCACGACCATCCCCGCGCCCCGCAGGTCGTCGAGCGTGTTCCCTTCGATGCGCGCGTTCACGGCGCCGCCGTCAGCCCGGAACGCGATGCCGTCCTCGCCGCAGGAGTAGATCCGGTTCCTGAGGACCACCAGATCCACCGCGCCCGGCGCCTGGATGCCGTCCACGCCGCACGCGTAGATCGTGTTCCCTTCGATCCGGCAGTCGTCGGAGGTGTCGCCGGTCTTCGGCATGTGCACCCCGAAGCCCGCGAAGTCGTGGATCCGGCACTTGACGAGGGAGACCCGCACGGAGTCCTCGACGTACAGGGCGTTCGCCTCGCCGTTCTGGAAGGTGCACTTCGTGAACAGCACGTCCGAGGAGCCGAGAACACGGACGGCGTCCTCCTCCGCGTCGTCGAAGACGAGCCCGCTGACCACGATGTCCGACGATCCGGTGACCAGAAGGCAGGAGTTTGCGCCATCGAGGAGGCCCTTCCCGGAGATCGTCAGGCCGGTCTTCCCCGCGATGGTCACCTGCTCCACGCGCACATCCGAATACTGGATGGCGTCCCCCGGGCCCGCCGCGTCGACGGCGGCCTGCAGGGAGGCGAAGTCACCGGGGACGGACCACGTCTCCGCGAGGGCCGTTCCCGATGCGACGGACAGGACGAGCAGGGCAGCGGTCAGCGGACGCATGGCGGCCTCCTCCGGGCGACAGGGGGCCACGATACCGGGCGGGGCGGATGACGGCAAGCGGGTGACGCGACGTCAGCGCCCCCGCGTCCGGCCGGCGGGGGGCTCGGTGGACACCGCGATCTTCACGTAGTTGTCCCGGTCGAGGTTCCACACGGGCTCCTCGCCGAGGTCGGCGAAGACGCGTCCGTCGCGCCGCAATGCCCAGAACCGGCCGGGCAGCGCGGCGAGATCGACGAAGGTGTCGTCCTCGTCCGAACCGTTCCCCCGGTGGTCCACGAGCGGGCTCGCCGTCGAGGCCTCGGAGTACACCTGACCGTCCCGGCGGAGGGCGAACCAGGTCGCGGTCCCGGTGACCTCGAGGTCGGCGTAGAACTGCGCGTCGGCGTGCGGCCGGTCGTCATCGAACGGCAGGCGGACCACGGGCGCGCTCGCGGGGCCCGGCGGCAGCGCGAGGCGGTGGACGTGCCCGTCCGCGCGCAAGCCGAAGAGGGCCTCCCCCGCGGGGTCGCGGGCCACCCGGACCCAGCGGGCCCGGCGGCTCCGGCCGTCCTCGCCGTCTCCGGCGGCGAAGGTGGACACGGGAACGGTCTCCTCGTCGCGGAAGAGCGCACCGTCGCCGCGCAGCGACCAGAAGCGCCCCGCGGCCGCCGCGACGTCCGTGAACGGCTTCCCCTCCGAGGGCAGGTTGACGCCCGTGCGGCCGTTGACGCCGACGCGGCCGTCCTCGCGCAGCGAGTACGCCGTACCCCCGGACACCGTGACGGCGACCCAGAGGTACTCGTTGCTGCGGTGCTTCAGCTTGCCGAGGCGGCGTCCGTTGCTGCGCAGCAGACCGTCGCGACGGAGCGCGACGCGGTCGGCGCCCTCCACCGCGAGCCCTCCCCACGCCTCCTCCCGGTGGGACACGAACGGCTCGGCCCGGAAGGAGCCCTTCAGGTTCTCGAGACGCTCGCCGTTCACCATCACGCGGCCCCCGAGGTTCATGGCGTAGACGTAGGTCGGAGGGAGGGTGGCGGCGCGGCCGGCAGGCAGCGCGGCGAGGAGCGAGACGAGGAGCGGGACGGCGATCCGGGTCATCGGTGGGCTCCGGGCAACGGACCGGACCATTGTCCACCCGCCGGGCACGCGAGGCTAACAACACCCCCGGGGCGCGGTGATCGATCCGCGGGATCCGTATGTTCTTCAAGCAGACAAACTTGGGTCTTGTGCGCGGGAGGGTACAATCCCGACACCCGGTAACGGTCCTCGGGCGGGACCGTCGGCGCGGCAGGCGAGGGGGCTCCCGAGCGGGTGGCCTCCCGTCTCCGGCGTCGGCGGGTGCGTCGCCCCCCGTGGCGGGTTGGTGAAGCCCCACGCTTTGTGTCCGGTGTGTCCGGTCCGTGTGGCAGATCAGGTTCGAGACAGGAGGAGACTCGCAGTGAAGAAGCTTTTCGTGGGAGGTCTTTCGTGGGGCACGACCGATCAGGGGCTCCACGACGCTTTCGCCCAGTTCGGTGAGGTCACGGAGGCGAAGGTCATCACGGATCGGGAGACGGGGCGGTCGCGTGGGTTCGGGTTCGTCACCTTCACGAACAACGAGGAAGCCGACCGGGCCATCGCCCAGATGAACGGCACCCAGCTCGACGGGCGGACCATCAACGTCAACGAGGCGGCCGAGAAGGGCTCGCGCGGAGGCGGCGGCGGTCGTGGCGGCTACGGTGGCGGCGGCGGTCGCGGCGGTTACGGCGGCGGCGGCGGCTACGGCGGTGGCGGCGGCTACGGCGGCGGCGGTGGTGGCGGCTACGGCGGTGGTGGTGGCGGCTACGGCGGCGGCGGTGGTGGCCGGGGCCGTGGCGACCGCGACCGCGGCGACCGCGGGCGCGGGCGCGGCGAGCGCGAGCGCGACTGGTAGACGGACGTTCGGAGGCGGGCGGCCGCGGGATCCCTGCCGCCGCCCGCCCCGCAGTTCGGGCCCCAGGCCTCAGACGGAGACGCACGCGATGCCCGACGACCGGGCCGGACTCCCCGTCGGGATCGGGAGTTTCCAGAAGGCCCGCACCGGTTCGGCCCTGCGGCAGTGTGTGAACACGCTCCTGCCGTACATCGGGCTCTGGATCGCCATGATCCTGCTGCTCCGGCGCGGAGTTCCCTATCCCGTCGTGCTCGCCGTGGCGCTGGTCGCCGGGGCCTTCCTGGTGAGGGTGTTCATCCTCTTCCACGACTGCTGCCACGGCTGCTTCTTCCCCTCGGAGCGGGCGAACGCGATCGTGGGCTTCCTGCTCGGCGTGGTCACCTTCACGCCGTACACGAACTGGCGCATCGGCCACATCCTCCACCACGCCACCTCGAGCGATCTCGATCGCCGGGGGCTCGGTGACGTGTGGCTCATGACGGTCGCCGAGTACCGGGACGCGCCGTGGCGAACCCGGCTCTGCTACCGCCTCTACCGGAACCCCCTGGTGATGTTCCTGCTCGGCCCGCTCGCCGTGTTCTTCATCACCCAGCGGCTCCCCAACCAGTCCGGCGGCCGGCGGGGGCTCCCCAGCGTGCTCCTCACGAACCTCGCCATCCTGGCCGTCGCCGCCGGGGCGAGCCTCGCCATGGGGTTCACGACCTACCTCCTCATCCAGGTCTCCGTGCTGTTCCTCGGCGGGATCGGCGGGGTCTGGCTGTTCTACGTCCAGCACGACTTCGATGGCGTCTGGTGGGCGCGGCACGAGGGCTGGTCCTTCCGCCGCGCGGCGTTCGAGGGCAGCTCCTACTACAAGCTGCCGAAGATCCTCCAGTGGCTGTCGGGCAACATCGGGCTGCACCACATCCACCACCTGCGGCCGAAGATCCCCAACTACCGGCTGCAGGCCGCCTACGACGCCATCCCCGAGTTGCGGGAGGTCCGGCCGCTGACGATCCGGCGCAGCCTGAAGTCCCTGTGGCTCAACCTGTGGGACGAGGAGGGGGGGAGGATGGTCTCCTTCCGCTCGCTGCGCCGCGCCGCCGCCTGAGGCGCCCCGCCGGCGGGGGAACGGGACAGGGGACCGCCACTCGTCTCGTCCCCGGCGCCGCCGCAGGACGCGCTCCTCGGACGGACCGCCGGGACACGGGGGCCTCACCCGTCCCGTCGCCGGCGTGTCGTCATCGGGGCGCTCCGCCGCGGAGGCGGGGGGCCTGCTGGTCCCGTCCCCGGCGTGCCGTCGTGTGGCGGGCTCCGCCTGGGGCGCGGCCGCGAGGCGGGGGGTATCGCCCGCCTCGTCCCGACACGGCGTTGTCAGGAGCGCCCCGCTGGCGGGACGGTCGCGGCCCGGATACCCTGTGACGGGAGGGCGCCATGTTCTGGACCATCCTCACCGTCCTCGAAGTCCTCTGGGTGGCGGGCATCACCTGCTTCATCCTGCTCGAGCGCCGCTCCCCTCACGCCACGATCGCATGGCTGCTCGGCCTCTCGTTCCTGCCCGTCGTGGGCGCCGTGGTCTACTTCTTCCTCGGGCCGCGCCGCCTGCGACGGCGCCGCCTGCGGCGCGCGCGCGCCCACCGGACCGTGGCCGCCGCCGCCGCGACCCACGCGGCCCGCGCCGAGCGCGAACCCGCCGCGCGCCAGCGGGTCCGGCAGGCGATGACGCTCGTGGAGACCGCTGCCGGCACGCCCCCGGAGACGGCCGGCTCGTTCCGCATCCACTCCGACGGCGCGTCCTACTACGCGGCCGTGGAGGAAGCGATCGCCGCCGCCCGGCACCACGTCCACCTCGCCTTCTACATCTTCGCGGAGGACCGGGTCGGGACCCGCCTGCGGGACCTTCTCGCGCGCCGGGCGCGGGAGGGCGTGGAGGTGAGGCTCCTGCTCGATGCGGTGGGGTCCTCGCGCACCGGGCGCCGGTTCCTCGCGCCCCTGCGCGAGGCCGGCGGTGAGGTCGGCTGGTTCAACCGCCTGACCCTGTCCCGCCTCCGATCGCGCATGGTGAACTTCCGCAACCACCGCAAGATCGTCGTCTGCGACGGGGCGGTGGGGTTCACCGGCGGGATGAACGTGGCCGAGGCCCACACCGCCGAGTTCTCGGGGGCGGACGCATGGCGCGACACCTCGGTGCGCGTGACGGGGCCCGTCGTCCGCTCCCTCGCGCTCGTGTTCCTCGAGGACTGGCAGTACGCCACGGGGGCCGCCCCCGTGCGGCCGCCCTACCTCCGGCACGACCTGCCCGGGGGGAAGATCCAGGCGCAGGTCGCGGCGTCGGGCCCTGACCACGACGCCTACTCCATTCACAAGCTCTACTGCTCCGCGATCGCCGCGGCGCGTTCCCGGGCCCTCGTGACGACGCCCTACTTCGTCCCGGACGACGCCCTGAACTCCGCGCTGGCGACGGCGGCCCTGCGGGGCGTCAGCGTGCGCGTGCTCCTGCCGGCGAGGAGTGACAACTTCCTCGTGGATGCCGCCGCCCGCACGTTCGTGGAGGGCCTTCTCCCGTGGGGCGTGGAGTTCTTCGCGCTCGAGAAGCCCATGGTCCACGCCAAGACGCTCGTCGTCGACGAGGACATCGCCGTCGTGGGCAGCGCCAACATGGACAACCGCTCGTTCCGCCTGAACTTCGAGGTGGCGGTCGTCCTGTACGGCGACGCGCCGGCGACGGTCCTCGCGGAGCGGTTCGCGGACGACGTCTCGCGGGCCGTGCGGATCACGCATCGCTCCCCCGCGGAGGTCACCTTCCGCCGGCGGCTCTTCGAATCGGGGGCGAGGCTGTTCTCGCCGCTCCTCTGAGGCTTCGCCGGCCCGTCCGGCGATGCTATCTTCACCGCGCTCGGCACCCGCCCGCCGCGGGCGCCGCCGAGGAGGACCCATGGCCGAAGCCCCGCGACCGATGCCCCCCGTGAGACGACTCTCGGGGATGCTGATCATCAGCATCTTCCTGTCGCTGGGCGGGTTCCTGTTCCTCCCCGTGCTCGGGCCCGCCGTCGGCGCATTCTGCGCGTGGTTCGGCCGCCGGAAGGCGCTCGAGAACCCGCTGCTCATCGGACCGCGGTTCGGCTCCGCCTGCCTCGCCATCGCGCTGGCCTGCATCCCCGTGCAGGGGTTCTTCGTCTACCGCATGCTGCCCCGCTACTTCTTCCAGGAGCAGGTCGGGAAGGTCCACCAGGCGTTCTTCCAGCGCCTCGAGAACCGCGATCTCCGGCCGCTCTACGATCTCCTGGCGGCGTCCTTCCGCGAGGCCCACACCTTCGAATCCGTGTGCGCGGACATCGCGGCGGCGTTCCCCGGCGAGGACAAGATCGCGGTGGAGGGGAACCTCGACCTCCGCAAGGACGAGTTCGACGACAAGAAGGAGGGCGAGCGGTTCAAGGAGTTCCTGGAACAGGACGCCGCGAAGGTGGAGTTCCGCTTCCCCTATCTCCTGAAGCACGGGGGAGGCGCCGCGGTCCTCGACCTCTCGATCGAGGTCGAGCGCGTCGGCCACCTCTCGTTCGAGGCGGTGATCACCGGGTTCACCGCGAAGCGGGCGCCCGCGCCACCGGCCCCGGCGGCCCCGGCGGAGGCGCCCGCCACGGGCACCGGGAGTGCCGCCCCCCCCGCCCCGCCGCCCGCGCCACCGCCCGTTCCGCCCGCGGAGACCGGGCCGGCGTTGCCGCTGACCCACGAGATCGCGATGGAGACCGAGTACTACCTCACCGGCCCCCAGCAGGGGCGGCCGGCGGACGGCCGCCTGCGCGCGGGCACGAAGGTCGCCCTGGTCAAGGGGGAGGGGTCGTACTCCCTGGTCTGCTCCGCGGACGGGATCAAGGTCTACGTGTCGACTGACGCCCTAACGCCGCTCCGGTGAGCGGGGGACGGATACAATCGGAGGTCGGGAGCCGCCCGGCGCGGGTGGCGGCGCCGGAGGGCTCCCCCGGGGGAGGCCCATGACCCGCACCGCGTGCCTGACGCTGCTCCTGCTGGCGCCCGCGCTCCTCGGCGGACTCGCGCTCGGCCAGGAGTCCTTCGCCGACCTCGAGAAGGAGTTCACCTCCCGCATCGGCGAGGACGGGCTCGTCCCCGACCGCGTTTCCCTCGTCTCCCGGGTCGCGGACTACGACGACCGGGATGCCGCGAAACTCCTGATGGGGGCGGTGGTGACGCTGTCCGGGCGCGTCGACGCCCTCCTGAAGGAGACGGAGAAGGTCGAGAAGGAGCTCGCGGAGCTCGACGTCCCCGAGGACTGGAAGAAGGACGGCTTCAAGACCCGCGACGACCTGCGCGACCAGCGCAACGAACTCGACCGGAAGATCGCGTCGCACCGCACGGTCCTGGAGCGCGTCCGCAAGGCGGCGCTCGAGTTCACGTCCGACGCGGCCCGCGCGGTGGTGGTCTCGGCGGTGGCCGGCGGGGCGGACTGGCGCCAGCGGGGTATCGCGGCGCAGGCCGCCGCCACCTACCCCTCGCCGGAGGGGCGGGCGGCCGCGCTGAAGGCCCTGAAGGACAAGGAGCCGCGCGTCGCGCTGCAGGCGCTCTTCGGGCTGCGGGCCCGGAAGGACCCCGAGACGGCGGCGGCGGTGGCGGAGTGCCTGAAGTCGAGCGTGTGGACGATCGTCTCGGCGGCCGCGGAGGCGCTCGCGGAGATCAAGGCGCCGGCTTCCGTCCGCCCGCTCATCGAGGCCGTCGGCCGCACCGACGGCCGTGTCCGGGACGACGTGAACAACGCCCTCCGGGCGATCACCGGGCAGTCGTTCCCGGCCGACTACGACCAGTGGAAGCGGTGGTTCGAGGAGCACGTCGCGGAGTACGAGGGCGAGGGGGCGAAGCCCCTGCCGAAGAAGCCCGCCGGGCGGGCGCCGCCCTCCGACGACCCGGGCACCTACTACGGCATCCCCTCCGTCAGCAAGCGGATCGTCTACATCATCGACATCTCCGGCTCCATGGAGCTGCCGATCGGCAAGCCCGGCACGGCGACCCCGCGCGAGGGCGAGGAGGAGCGCTTCACGGGGCCGAAGGTGGACATCGCCAAGAACGAGCTGAAGAGCGCGATCCGCAAGCTGCCCGAGGACGCCTTCTTCAACTTCATCACCTTCAACCACAAGGTCACGGTGTGGGAGCCGAAGCTCATCCAGGCCACGCAGGACAACAAGAACAAGGCCTACCTGTACATCCGCGACCTCAAGGCCTCCGGCAGCACCTACACCTACGGGGCGCTGCGGGAGGCGTTCCGCTTCGCCGGGCAGGGCGCCACGGACGCCGCCTACGCCTCCGGCCTCGACACGATCTTCCTGCTCTCCGACGGCGCCCCGACGGACCAGTCGTTCCCCACGAGCAAACTCATGGACCCGGAGCCCATCCTCGCGGCCGTCCGCCAGTGGAATTCGCTCAGCAAGGTCGTGATCCACGCCATCGCCATCGACGCCCAGACGCAGGGCGGCACGTTCATCAAGTTCATGAAGGACCTCGCCGAGCAGAACGGCGGCAAGTACGCGGAGCGGAACTGATGCGCGCCGCCGGCCTGGCCGTGCTCCTCGCGCTGACCCTCGCGGTCCCCGCCGCGGGGCAGGACTTCAAGGCCGCCCGGGGGGCCTTCGAGGCGGCGTTCCGCGCCGACCGGCCGGCCTCGGAGCGGGAGGCGGCGGTGGCCGGCCTCGCCGCCTTCGACGACAAGGAGACCGTCCGGCTCCTGCTCGGCGGCGTCGCGCTCTGCGACGGGATCCTCGCGCCGCGCCTCGCCCGGCGGGACGTCCTCGCGGAGGAGATCCGCAAGGCCCTCGGCGGCGAGACGTTCAAGGACGCCCGGACGCTCCCCGCGGACCTCGACCGGCGCATCAAGGAGATGCGCAAGGAGGCGGGCGAGAACCAGGACGCCATCGACCGCGAACTGCGGGTACTCGAGCAGATCGGGAGAAGCCTCGGCACCTTCCGCAGCGAGGGCGCGGTCGCCCACCTGTGCGGGGCCGGGCTCGACGAGGGGGAGGCGGCCCGCGTGCGGCTCATGGCGGCGGCGGCCCTCGGCGAGATCGGGGCGGAGGCCGCGGTGAAACCGCTCGTGAAGGCCCTGAAGGACAAGGACGACCGCGTGCGCCTCGCCGCGGCGGCCTCCCTCGGGCGGCTGCGGGCGGCGGACGCTGTGGAGCCGCTGATCGCGATGCTCGCGGACGAGGTGTGGACGGTCCGCGGCGCGGCCATCGAGGCGCTCGGGGAGATCGGCGACCGGCGGGCCGTGGGGCCCCTCGTGGAGCGGATCGGGAAGGAGGAGGGGCGCCTCCAGCTGGACTGCGCGAAGGCCCTGGCCGCGTTGACCGGCGAGAACTTCGGAGCGGTCCCCGAGGCCTGGAAGCGATGGTTGAAGGAGAAGGGCTCGGCGCTCGGAACGGGGGAGGGCGCGCCGCCCGGTGGGTACCCGGCCCCGCCCCCGGGCGACCGCGACGGAGGCTACTACGGGATCCCGGTGCAGACGGAGCGCGCCATCTTCGTCCTCGACGTGTCGGGCTCCATGTCGAAGTCCTTCAAGGACGCGTCCCGGGACCCGGCGCCGGGCGAACTGAGCAAGATCGACTCGGCGAAGAACGAGCTCTCGCGGGTCCTGCGCGGGTTCTCATCCCGCGGCCGCTTCGCGGTGGTGGTCTTCAACGACGTGGTGACGAAGTGGAAGGACACCATGTCCCCGGCCAGCGAGGCCATGAAGGCCGAGGCGACGGCCTTCGTGAAGGGGCTCTCCGCCGCCTCCACGACGAACATCTACGACGCGATGGCGGCGGCGTTCGAGATCGCGGGCATGGGCGCCCGGGACAAGCACTACGAGCTCGGTGCGGACACGATCTTCCTCCTGTCCGACGGCTCGCCGACGAAGCCCGACGGGAGCCTCGACGACTGGGAGAAGGTGCTGCGGGCGGTGGCGGAGTGGAACGCGCTGAAGCGGGTCACCATCCACGCCATCGGCGTGGGAGGACACAACGCGGCGTTCATGTCCCGGCTGGCCAGCGAGAACGGCGGGCAGTACGCCGCCCGGTAGGCGGGCGGCGCAGAGGGGGGGAGGAGCGCGCATGGAGCACGAGATCGCGGTCATCGGCGGCGACGGCATCGGCCCGGAGGTCGTGCGGGAGGGGCTGCGGATCCTCCGGGCCGCGGCCGAGGTCGGTGGGTTCTCGCTGCGGATCGTCGAGTTCCCTTTCGGGACGGACCACTTCCTCGCCACGAAGGAGATCCTCCCGGCGGGGGCGATGGAGGAGTTCCGGCAGTTCGACGCCATCTTCCTCGGCGCCATCGGCGACCCGCGCGTGGAGGTGGGCCTCATCGAGCGGGGCATCATCGCCGCCGTGCGGTTCGACCTCGACCTGTACGTGAACCTCCGCCCGGTGCGCCTGTACCACGAGCGCTTCTGCCCCCTCAAGGGCAAGGGACCGGCGGACATCGACATGGTCTTCATCCGGGAGAACACGGAGGACGCGTACGCCGGCATGCACGGCTTCGCCCACAAGGGGGGGCCGCTCGAGGTGGCCGCGCAGACGATGGTCTACACGCGGGCGGGCGTCGAGCGCGTCGTCCGGTACGCGTTCGAGACGGCGCTCCGGCGGCCGCGGAAGCAGGTGACCCTCATCGACAAGGCGAATGCCGTCCGCGCCCACGACCTGTGGACCCGCACCTTCGCCGAAGTGGCGAGGGAGTACCCGGCGGTGAAGACCGACCACGCCTACATCGACGCCGCCTGCATGTGGATGGTGAAGAACCCGGAGTGGTTCGACGTGGCGGTGACGACCAACCTGTTCGGGGACATCATCACCGACCTCGGGGCCATCCTGCAGGGAGGGATGGGCATCGCCGCGTCGGGGAACATCCACCCCGGCGAGGTCTCGATGTTCGAGCCGATCCACGGCTCGGCCCCCAAGTACAAGGGGCAGAACAAGGCGAACCCGCTCGGCGCGATCTGCGCCGCGCAGATGATGCTCGCGCACCTCGGCGAGGAACGGGGCGCCGCCCTCGTGGACCGGGCGGTGGAGAGGCTCCTCACGAGCGGCCGGATCGAATCCCTCAGTGCCGGGGCCCTTCCGACCGATGTGATCGGTGAGATGGTGGTCGCGGAGGTCCGCGACCTGGCGGCGCAGGCGTAACCGGAGGGTCCGAGGAGGTAGCCCGGCTTGCTGATCCCCATAGGCGACGAGAACCCGTCCGGCCGGCAACCCGTGATCACCTACGGGCTCATCGCGGCGAACGTGCTCGCGTTCTTCGTCGCCAACGGCTGGCCGTTCTCGGGGTTCTTCGGCCAGCTGCCGCAGCGGGTGGCCCTCGATTGGGGACTCGTTCCCCGCCGCGTCGGCGAGAGCCCCTGGACCCTGCTCACCAGCATCTTCCTCCACGGCGACCTCATGCACCTCGCCGGGAACCTGCTCTTCCTGTGGATCGCCGGCGACAACGTGGAGGACAAGCTCGGGCGGGCGAAGTACCTGGCGTTCTACCTCCTGTCGGGGATCCTCGCGTCCGCCACTTATCTCGCCTACGCGAAGCAGGACGGCATTCCGTTGGTCGGCGCCTCGGGCGCGATCGCCGGGGTCCTCGGCTGCTACATGGTCTTCTTCCCCCGCGCGCGCATCCGGATGCTGTACTGGTTCTACTTCTTCGTCGGAACCTTCTTCATCGAGGCCCGCTGGTTCCTCGGCTTCTGGATCGCGCAGAACGTCTTCATGTGGCTCGTGATCCCCGGCACCTACGTCACCGGCGTGGCCTACGCCGCGCACGCCGGCGGGTTCGCGGTGGGGGTCGCGACGGCGGCGCTGCTCAAGGGCCGGCTGCGTCGGGCCGGCCGGCTCACCGCGGCGGATCGCCTCACCGGCTTCGCCGGGACCGCGGGGCGGGCGGGCCCCCGCGTGGAGCCCCTCCGGCCGGGGCGGCCCTCCGTTTCGCCGCCGCGCCCGCCGCCCGTCGCCGACGACGCCCCTCCCGCGGAGGGGTTTGTCGACCCGCGCGTCGAGACCCGTCGCGGGGGCGATTCGTTCTTCGGCCTGGAGGAGGCGGTGGCGGCCATCGTGCGGGAGGGGCGCCTGGACGCCGCGCTCTCCCGCTACCAGGACCTCCTCCGGCTCCCGCACGCGAAGCCGCTCCCGGCCTGGGCGCAGATCGAGATCGCGTCGGAGTACTTCCGCCGGGGGGACTACGAGGAATCGCTGAAGGCCTACCGCCGGTTCCTCGCCCACCACCCGGCCGCCCAGGACGCGCCGGAGGCGAAGTTCCGCCTCGGGATGATCCTCTCGCGGCACCGACGCGAGTACTTCCGGGCCCGGGAGTACCTCCTCCAGGCGAGCCTCGAGCACCCCGAGGAGGAGATCCGCACCCTGGCCCGCCAGGAGCTCGCGCGCATCGAGCCGCTGCTCTGACCCGGGACCCGCGCGTCACCACCGGCAGTCCGCGGTGACGCGGACGGTCTCGCCCCGGTGGACGAGCACCCGGCGATGCCATCCGGCGGCCTGCGTGTGGTGAGGCCCTTCGAGGACCCTCCCCGTGCGGAAGAACCACTCTCCCGCCGGCAGCGCGGGGAAGACGGCCGTGCCCTCCCCCTCGGAGGGGACCTCCCGCTCGAGCCGGATCCCCAGCGGCGACCACGCCTCCACGAGGTAGGCGTGCGCCCTCCCCGGCCCCCCCTCGTCCACCGCTACGACGAGGACCGCGCTCGCCGCCTCGAGGTCGAGACGGCCGAGGTCGCGGACCTCGCCTTCCGCGAGGGCGACGGCGATCTCCCGCACCTCGACGCCCTCTCCGGCGAGGCGCAGGCGGTAGGCTCCCGCGGGCAGGCCCTCGAACGCGAACGCGGTGTCCTCCTCGCCCGTCGCGATCGCCTCCCGCACGATACCCTGCAGGCCGTCGGCCTCTCGGAGCGGCCGGGACAGGGGCGGAGGGGCCGGCGGATCCGGGAGGAGCAGGGCTCGCACCGGGCGGGAAGTGGCCCCGCGCAGGGCCGCCGCGGCGCCGACGGGCACGGTCACCTCCCGGGACCGGTCGGAGAAAGCGAAGCCCCGCCGCACGCCGGCCCGGTCCGCCCCGGACACGACCACGTCGAGCACCCCGAACGGCACGTCCCGCAGGACGAACGGCCCGTCCGACAGGAGGCCCCCGGCGCCGGCGATCTCGTCTCCGAGCGCATCCGTCGCCCGCACGCCGACGGCGGCGTCCTCCGCCCCGGCGGCGGTCGCGCAGTGGACGAGGAGGTCCCCGGCGCCGGCCGGCCCGGCCCGGGGATCGACGAGCAGCACATCGAGGCAGGGCAGGTCGCCCACGATCACCCCTTCGCCCCCCGCCGAGAGGCGCACGACGAGCGGAGGCGGGACGCCCACCCTCAGGACGAAGCGCCCCTGCCCGTCGGCGACGACGGCGGCGACCGTCGTGCCCTCCGGTCGTTCCACGCGCACCTCGGCCCCCGGCACGAGCCGGCCGCGGACGTCGCAGACCTCCCCGGCGAGGTCCGGGCCCGCCGCCGGCGTGGGTGCGCCCGCCTCGGGAGGGGCCGGCGCCGGCTCCACGGGCCGTGGCGGAGGCCGCGGCGGCGCCTCGGTCCGGAGGCCCACGGACAGCGCCAGCGCCCCCGTGAGAAGCAGAAGGACCACCGGTCCGGGGGCCCTCATCGCGTGGGCACCCCGTCGCCGGCCGGCGCCGCGCCGCCGTCGCCCGCGGACGGTTCGTCCGGCCCGTCCACGGGGACCGAGTCCGTCCCGTCCGCCGTCGCCGCGGTCCCGTCCGCCGGCACCGCGGTCCCGCCGCCGGCGGGCGGTTCGCCGGGTCCGTCGACGGGGACCGTGGCCTGCCCGCCCCCCGGCACCGTCCCCGGCCTGTCCGCGGGCACGGTGTCCGTCCCGTCCGCCGGTACCGCGCTGCTCCCGCCGGCGGGCGGCTCGGCGGGTCCGTCTGCCGGCGCAGTGTCCGGCCCGGTCGCGGGTGCCCGGTCCGGCCCGTCCGCGGGGGTCGCGTCCTGCTCGTCCCCGGGGGCCGGCGCTCCGCCGCGCTCCTCGTCGGTGCTCCGGTCGGGAGGCGACTCCTCGCCCCGCCCGAACCCTCCCGCGGGGGCCGTGACCGTCGCGCCCCAGAGGGCCGCCGGAGCCGTGGTCACGCGGAAGCGGTCCTCGATGCGGAGACCCCGCACGAGACAGGTCCCGGTCATCTCGAGGTCCGCCCGGAGCAGGCCGTCCAGGCTCACGCAGGCGAAGCCGGTGAACGACTTCGCGCTGACCTTCACCTCGGCGGCCGTATCCACCCGGACCCGGCAGCACCGGCCCGTGCCCACCGTCGTGCGCGGACGGTCGGTGCGGAACTTGTCCACGCCCACCATCCGGGCGGTCTTCTCGAGGGTGATGCGGAGGTTGGCCGGCGCCGCGAGCGAGACCTGCGCCCCGCCGCTGTCCTCCACCACGAGCTGACCGGTGGCCGCATTGTCGTGGTCGCCGGTGAACTGGATGGCGAGGACCGCCTCGCCCCAGGACCCGCCGTCCAGAGAGGCGTCCGCCGTGGCTATCCCGCCACCGCGGATGCGCGTGCTGATCCGCCACGTGTGGTTCGTGGCCTCGGGCGACCCGGAGGAGACGAGACTGTACCACGCGGTGTCGATCCCGGTGGCCGCGCCCATCTCGTCCCGGGAGACCGTGTCGGTGGCCGCCATGGCCGTGGCGAAGCCCATGAGGGGGCCGACGGCCACCCGGAGGAGGCGGGCGTTCCCGACCGGTGTCGCCACGGCGGGAGGGAGCGTGCAGGCCCCGTCGTGCTCGAGCGCCGTCCAGTCGCCGGGGCCGGCGGCGGCGGGGGGGACGCCGGACAGGATCCCGGCGAGGAGGACTCCGATGGCGAGACGGCGAAGCGAAGTGCGCATCCTGCGACTCCTTTCCGGCGGCGGGGTCGGCGCGTGCCGATGACCGGGAAGGGAGACGCGTGCGGGGCGCGGCGGGCTCGGAATTCCGGTCAGCGGCGCAGGGAGGTGAGAAGGTCGCACTCCCTCGCGTAGAGGCCGGATCCGGCGGCGATGCGCGTGCCGAACTCGAGATGGCGGTCGGTGGCCGCCTCGTAGAGGGGCCACTCCGGCAGGCCCTCGACGCGCGGCGCGCCGGTGGCCGCGAAGGCGATCCAGTACCGCTGCATGGCGTCGGAGAGGGCGAGGTCGGCCTCCTCGGGAGCGATCGCCCGGGGCGGGTTCCCGAAGACGTAGGGGATCTCGATCCCGTGCGGGGCGCCGAGGCCGAGACGTCCGGCGAGGGGGTTCACGCGCGTGAAGTGGTAGAGGAACGCCGGCGCGGGCGCCCTCGCCATGTCCCGGACCATCGCCCGCGCGGGGGCGACGAAGGAGGCGATCGTCACGAGCCGGCGGAGCGTCAACGGCGGGTCGCCCTCGCGGTCCGGCGGGAACAGCGAGAGGACCTCGCCGGCGTCCTCGCCGTAGAGCCGTTGCACGAGGACCCGGTACATGAACTCGCCCCGCACCAGACCCGGTCGGGCGAAGACGCTGCCGTCGTCGGCGTTGCTGCCCGCGACGAACGGCACGGCGTGCTGTCTCCCCTCGTTCCACAGGCGCACGGGGTCGTCGGGGAGCACGTACCCGTCCACGACCGGTCCGTAGCGCCGCTCCGGGTCGAACGACGCCGGTTCCGCGGGCGCCGCCTGAAGGAGGCGTCCGGCGGGCACCGCCCGGAGCGCGGCCAGCGGATCCTCCGCGCGCGATGCGCCGAGTTGCGCCGCCACCGCGAGTCCCCGTTGCTCGAGGGAGGCCCGGCCCTTCCATTCCTCGCGCAGGCGCCGGTCGATGCCGGTGACGCCGCCGCTCTGGGCGATGGCGCGGTGGAACAGCCCCCGGGCCAGCGGACAGACCATGAGCGCGCAGACGCTCACCGAGCCCGCGGACTCGCCGAAGACCGTCACGCGGCCGGGGTCGCCGCCGAAGGAGGCGATGTTGCGCCGCACCCACCGCAGGGCGGCGATCTGGTCGAGCAGACCGTAGTTGCCGGAGACCTTCTCCCCGCTCTCCGCCGACAGCAGCGGGTGGGCATAGAAGCCGAACACCCCGAGGCGGTAGTTGATCGTGACGACCACGGCCCCCCGGCGCGCGAGCGACGCGCCGTCGTAGTACGGCAGCGACGACGCGCCGATGGTGAAGCCGCCGCCGTGGATCCAGACGAGGACCGGCCGCGCCTCGCTCGGCCCCGCGGCCGCCGTCCACACGTTGAGCGTGAGACAGTCTTCGCTCTGGGGGGGGAGACCGGTCTGGTGCTCGCCGAAACCGGCGGGCTGGGGGCACGCCGGGCCGAACGCCGTGCACGGTCGTACGCCGTCCCAGGCGGCGGGGGCTTGCGGAGGCCGCCAGCGGAGTCTGCCCACCGGAGGGGCAGCGTAGGGCACTCCCTGGTAGGCGCGGACGCCGCCGGCGACGACGCCGGAGACGAGCCCCTGCTCGACGAGCACCACGGTCGGGTCGGCCGCCGGATCGGAGGCCTGCGTCGGCCGGGATGCGAGCAGCGGCGCAAGGACGAGCACGGCGAGCAGGGCGCGTGGCATGGCGCGAATCCCTCCTCCCCCTGATACCCGGCCGGGGCGGAAAAGGGGCGGCGGACCCGCCGGCCCGCCGCCCCGATACCCCCTCCGACCCGACCCTCCGGGGTCACTCCGCGGAGAGGTCCTTCTTCTTCGTCCAGTCCTTGCCCTTCGGCTTCAGGAAGTGCTCGGGACCGGCGTTCTCGAAGTTGCGCTTGCCGTTGCGCTCGGCGAACAGCTCCGGCGTGAGTTCGTTCCGCTCCGCGAGCAGCGCGTAGAGGCGGCGCCGGTCCTTGTTCTCCGTCTCCGCGAACTCACCCACCGTCGGCGAGTCGGGGGCGGTGCTCGCCTTCTCCCCGGCGTACTCCGGCTTCACGACGCCGCAGTAGCCGTCGAAGATCTCGCCGATCCGGCCGGAGTCCTTCAGCGCGGCCAGCGTGGCGTACCGCTTCTGGAACCGCTCCTTCAGGTCCTTCAGTTCGTCGTCCACGTCCGCCCCGACGACCGCGCAGAGCGCGAGGATCGCCGCCGGCACGAACAGGCACCGCAGGATCCGGAGGTTCATGACCTGCCTCCTTCGGCGGGCTTCGCCGCCTCGTCCTCGAAGTCGAAGAACTCGTCCAGTTCCCTGTCGACCTTGAGGTTCACGTCCACCGTGATCTGGATCGGCTTGACCTCGATGGGGTCCACCGTCACGTGGTGACTGGTGCACCCCGAGATCCATGCCGCCAGGGCCATCGTGGCCAGGCCGGCCCAGCGCATGCACGTCCTCCCCGCGCGTTCCGCGCGACTACCGCTCCAACCGGGACTTCAGACGGTCAAGGCCCAGCTTCACCGCCAGCGCCTGCCGCAGGGCCCGGTCGATGTCGTTCAAGTTTACCGTGAGGTCGAGCCCCTGCGGGACCTTACGTCCACGGCCGGTGGCGTTCGCGCTCAAGGTGATACCGGACCCCTTCCGGAGGAAGCGGAAGGTCAGACGGTCGAAGGAGAAGTCCAGCAAGGCCTGTACCACCCGGTCGGTGACCAGGGCCCCGTACTCGTCCTGGGGCAGAGAGCCCCGCAGGATCTGCTCCGCCGTGGCGGCGTCCTGCACCGCGAGCAGGCCGGGCCCCGTGGCGGCGAACGTCCCCTCGCCGATCTCGAGCCCGAGCGGCGGGCCCGTCCGCAGGCGGAGGGGGACCCGGCCCGAGACCTTCCCCTCACCGCGGACCTTGTCGAAGGACACGAGGGACAGCCAGTCCGCCAGGTCGTAGTCCTCGCAGGCCACCTCCGTGCGGATGTCCGGGGCCGCCGGGTCGAACGTGAACGGGGTCGCGCTGAACCGCCCCGTGCTCCCCATGCGCCACCGGAGGTCGGTGACCGTGAGCGCGTCGGGGGCGGCCAGCGCGAACCGAAGGCTGCCGGCGCCGACGGGCGTCGTCCCGATGGTGCCCCCGGAGAAGGAGACAGTGCCCTCCGACTCGGTGCGGAGCGGGTCCGGCCCCGCGAGGCGGGCGGCCACGGAGAGCCCCTCTACCGCGAAGATGCCCTCCCGGTGGGACACGCGGGCGTCCTTGACCCGGACATCCGCGGCGAAGACCGCGCCCTCCGGCCCGGCGGAGAACCGGCCCGCGAGGCCCAGGGTGCCGACGACGGACAGGTCCGTGTCCCGGCCCAGCGCCGCGTGGAGCGGGTCGCCCTCGCGGACCCCGCAGGGCGGGAGGTCGAACGTCGCCTCCACGCGGGGGCCCTCCGCTTCCAGGAGCGCCCGGCCGCGGGCGGCGAGGACCGCGCCGGGGCGGGGGGCCCACTCCGCGACGAACGGGACCTCCTCGGGAACGTCCGAGGCCGGCACGGCGACCGTCACGGCCGGGAACAGCCGTCCGCGGGCCGCGACCTCCCCGACCCCGATCCGCCCGGGTTCCGCATACAGATGCCCGTCGGCGAGGCGGACGGCGAGGTCGGCCACGACGTCGTCGAGCCGGACCTCGGGACCGGCGAAGAGGGCCCGGTCGAGGGCCGCCTCGACCCTCGCGTGCCCCGAGGGTCCGCCGGCCGGTCCCCGCGTGAACTCCCCGCCGATCCGGACCCGGCGCAGACGTCCGGACACCGCGGGACCGGCGAAGCGCACCGCCTGGTCCGCGTGGACCGTCCCCCGTGCGACGAGGGCAATCCCGCTGCCGGCGCCGCCTTCGATCCGGACGCCGCTGCCGGCAGCGAGGACGTAGCGCTGCGCGCCGAGGGACAGCCACGGGTCATCGCCGCCGAGATGCACGGCCTCCGCGGACAGGAGGGACCCGTCGAGCGCGCCGCACTCGGCGCGCAGCGCCTCCCCGGGGTTGCCCGCCGCCTCCGCCCGCAGCCGCAGCGAGGCCCGCGGCCGGACCGCGAGGACTCCGCCGGGCAGCGCCCGCACGCCCTCCGTGCGGACCGCGACCCGCACCTCGGGCGCCGACGCCGACCACGCGCCGCCTGCCGGCCGTGTGAATGCCGCCTCCGCGGTCGTCTCCGCCTCCGCCGTCACCTCCTCCCGCGGCCACGTCGCCGCGATCGTCGCCCCCGGGAGCACGCGCGCCGAGACCGTCCCGTCGCGCCACTCTCCGGCGAGGCGGGCGCGGGCCGAAAGGCCGGACAGCGTCGGGCCGCCGGGAAGCCCGACGTCGCCGGTCTCCTGGAGCGCCACTTCCGCCTCGGTGACCGTCACGGTCCGGGAAGAGAGTCGCAGGAGGAGCCACGCGGTTGCGGAAATCCAGTCGGTGACGCCGGGGAGGCCTTCGAAGGTGACGCCCGCATCGGTGAGGAGGCGTCGGAGGCGCTCGGGGATCGGCCCCGTCGCCGACACGCGGGCGGTGACGTCGCGGTCCCAGCCCGCCCAGTCCCGGGGGTCGGCGGGCAGGGGGCCGGCCGACAGGGAGACCTCGAGACCCTCCGCGAGGCCGGTGCCCTCGATCCCCAGGGTGGGCGGGACCGTGGAGATGGACGCCGAAGGAAGCGTCGTCAGCCGCAGGGCGACCTGGCTCGCGGTCCAGTCCGGCACTCCGATCGCGCGGGCCGAGAGGTCGAGGTCCGCGCGGCCGACCTGCCCGCCGGCGAGGCGGACCTCGCCCCCGGCGCCGAGGGCGACGCCGGCCAGGTCCCCGGCCTTCGCCGAGAGCGCCCGCGCCGTGAACCGGGCGTCGGTCCGCGGCGGCCACCCCCGGCGGCCCGCAGGCGGCAACCGCGTCTCGGCCTCGACGTCGAGGGCGGGGTGCTCGACCGCCGCCCCGCCGACCTCCACGGCCTCCGCGCCGGCGTGCAGGACGAGGGACAGGAGCGCGCCGTCGCTCCCGCCCATCCCCGGCAGCACCGCCGCCGCCTCCCCGTCGAGCGAGAGCCCACGTGCCGCCGCGCCGCCCGCCCGGAGCGACTCGCAGCGTCCGGAGAACGAGGCCGCGAGCCGCCCGGGCGTCCGGCCGGTGAGGTCCAGGCGACCCGCCACGGCCAGCGAGTGCCCGAGGGCCTCCGCGGTGAGCGCCACGCGCGCCTCGCCGTCCGCCGCGAAGTCCGCCCGCCCGGCCGCCGTCGCCGTCCACGTCTCGCCGTCCGCCAGAAGGACGATCTCCGCGTCCGTGAGGAGCACGGTGTCGAGCGGCGGCGCGGTGGTCTCTTCCGCCCCGTCGTCCCCGCCCGCCGCCAGCAGCGACTGCACGGGCCCGAGGTCCAGTCGCCCCTCCGCGACCCGTGCCACGAACCGCAGTCCGCGCACGCGGACCGACCGCACCCGTCCCCGGAGCAGGTCGCCGAGTCCGTACTCCGCCTCCACCGCGTCGGCCCGCAGGCGCCCCTCCGCGTCGAGGACGATCTCGCGGAGCACGAGCCCCCCGGCATCCGCCCGCGCCACGACGAACCGGGCGTCGGGCAGGCCCCGGTCGCGGAGCGCCGAGCGGATGGCCCCCGCGGCGATCCCGGGCAGGAGGTAGCGCCAGGCGAGGCCGGCGGCGACGACGAGGACCCCGAGCGCCACGAGCGCGACGCGGAGGGCCCGGTGCCGGGGAGGCATGCGCAGGATTGTAGGAGCGCCGCCGGGTGGCCCGGGCGGGGAATTCCGGCGCCGCCCGCGGCGTCATACACCATTTGCGCCGTTCTTGCCCGGCTCCGCCGCAGGGCCTAAACTCGCCGCTTTCCACCGCGCTTCCCGCGCGGGGAGTGCCCGCATGCGCAAGCGCCGCTGGCCGCGCGTACTCATCATCCTCGGCATCCTCCTCCTGGCCCTCTATCTCGCCTTCTGGTGGGCGCTGTTCAACCCGCTCGAGGGGGACGTGGAGAGTCTTGCCGCGCTCGTGCCGAAGGACGTCTCCTACATGCTCCACTCGGCCTGGGGCGGACTCCGCGCCTCCGACTTCTTCCGGACCCACGTCACCGCCGGCCGATTCTCCGAGGAGGCCCAGGCGGAACTGGACCTCGAGACCACGCTCTTCGGCCCGATGCGCACCCTCGAGGAGAGCATCAACGCGAGCCTGCCCGGCATCGCCGGCGGGTTCAGCGTGCTCGAGGACCTCGCCGGCCGGGAAGTGCTCGTCGCCGGCAACCTGACCGGCTCCGGCGAAACGCTGGAGGCGAAGATCCGCAACTCCCCCTGGGTCCTCCTCACGCGGATCTCGTTCAAGGCCAAGTTCATGGAGGCGCTGAAGTACGACTTCGTCTCCAGCCGGATCCCCGGCCTGAAGCCCGGCCGTGACTACTATCAGTACGACATCGGCCGCGAGGCCCTGGTCGACGGGGCCCCGGAGGAGGCGCGCTACCAGTACTTCCGCCGCATCCGCGACGTGCTCGTCGTCTCCAACAGCCGCGACATGATCGAGAAGGTCGTGCACCTGGGGGTGGCGGGCAGCGACAAGGAGGTCAGCCGGGAGAACCTCACGGGCGGCAACTACTGGTTCTACTGGGACCTCCACGAGCCGCCGCAGGATCCGGGCTTCACCGCCTGGGTCCGCATCGCCCGCGCCGATGCCGAGCTCGGCGGCGAGATCGAGGGCGGGCCGGAGGGCGGCGGCGGCGCCGGGGGCCTGCTGCGGGCGTTCTTCCCGGTCGGGCTCACGACCTCGCTGACCCTGACGCTCTCGACCGCCGGCCCGGACCGCCTGCTGATCGGCGGCGGCGTGCGGATGGCCGATGCCGCGGACACGTTCCCCGAGTGGCTCTACGAGTTCCACCACCAGGAGGGGCTGCCGATCGGCCCTGAGGCGACGGCCTGTGCCTCGTTCGTCTCCGCGGAAGGGGCGCTCGGCCTCGCCTGGCTGAAGATGCCGGGTCCGGACTTCCTGCGCACGATCCTCGATTCTCTCGACCCCGGCACCACCGAGCTCGTGTTCGGCAAGCCGGGAGAGCGGAAGGACGGCTGGTCTCCGGCGCAGATGGCCGCGGACCTCGGAGGCTGGTTCGAGGAGGGCGTGGGGGTGGCCTGGTCCCGTCTCCCGGAGGCGGACCGGATCGACCTCGACACCTGGGACGGCGGCGACGTGGACCCGCTCCCGGCCGCCACGCTCGTCTTCACGCTGAAGAGCGGACTCACCGCCGACGCCCTTCTCGACTACTTCCGCCGCAACCACGACCGGTTCGGCTTCCCGGGGGAGCCCGAGGAGCAGCCGTGGCCCGGCGGCCCGGCCCCCGCAGGCCGGCTGTTCCGGACGAAGTGGCCCGTGGACCGCAAGTTGAGCCTGCTCGACCCCGGCTTCGCGCTCGTGGGGGAGAAGTTCGTGTTCTGCACGAACTTCGCCGAACTGACGCGCGGCCTCGAGGCGGCCGCGGAGAAGCGACCCTCCCTGGCGGCGGCGCCGCGGTTCGCCGAGGCGCTCTCCCTCGCCGAGGAGACGGGCAACCTGTTCCTGTTCGTGGACGGCCCCCGGCTGCTCGACTTCGTGCGCGACCAGCGCTGGGCCTACGCCTTCGACGCGAGCACGTTCAACCGCCAGCGGTTCTACAACGAGACGTTCATCCGCCTCACCGAGGAGCACCCGGAGTGGGACCGCGCCCGCACCGGGGAGGAGACGGAGCGCGTCGTGGAGCGGCGGATGGAGCGGAGTCAGAAGGAGGACTTCCCGGCGGCGGTGCAGGAGTATCTCGAGAAGATGTTCTGGGGCGAGCCGCTGGACCGTCTCGTGCTCTCCACGGCGGTGGGGGGAGACGCCGGCGGCCGCCGGCTGTCGCTGAAGGGTGCGCTCGTCCTCGTGCCGGAGGAGGAGCGGGCCGAATGAGCCACGACCACGGCGGCGCGGGCCACGACGGCCACGCCCACGACGGCCACGACCACGGACACGAACACGGTCGCGGCCGGTCGCGCCGGGCGCTCGTCGTCGTGCTCGTCCTCACGGCCACCTACATGGTCGTGGAGTTCGCGGCCGGGCTGTTCACGAACTCGCTGGCCCTGCTCTCCGACGCCGGCCACATGCTCACCGACGTGGGGGCGCTGGCGCTCTCGCTGTTCGCGCTGTGGTTCTCCTCCCGGCCGGCGACGGCGCGGAAGTCCTTCGGCTTCCACCGGGCGGAGATCCTCGCGGCCCTGGCGAACGGCGCGGCGGTCGTCGTCATCGCGGTGTTCATCGTGCGGGAGGCGCTGGAGCGGATCGGGGCGCCGCCGGACGTGAAGAGCGGACCGATGCTCGCCGTGGCGGTGGCGGGCCTCATCGTGAACGTGGTCGCGGCGGTGATCCTGCACGGCCACTCCACGGAGAGCCTGAACGTCCGCGGCGCCTTCCTGCACGTGCTCGGGGATGCGCTGGGCTCGGTGGGGGCGATCGCCGCCGCCGTGCTGATGCTGACGACCGGGTTCGCGCTCGCGGACCCGATCGCGAGCCTCGTCGTCGCCGGGCTCATCGTGCTCTCGGCGTGGGCGCTCATCCGGCAGGCGCTCGACGTGCTCCTCGAGAGCACGCCCGCCCACCTCGACCTCGAAGTCATCCGGACGGCGCTCCGGGGGGTGCCCGGCGTGACGGAGGTCCACGACCTCCACGTCTGGACGATCACGTCCGGGTTCGAGAGCCTGACCGCCCACCTCGTGCTGGCCCCCGGGGCCCGCCACCAGGAGGTCCTGAAGGCGGCCCACGGGATGCTCGTCACGCGGTTCGGGCTCACGCACTCGACGCTGCAGCCCGAGGAGACGGGCCTCAGCCCCTGCGGCGGCCCCCCCGCCTCCGGCCCCTGCGGCCGCTGCTGAGAATACCGAGGCGGGGCTATTCTCCTCATCCGTCGCCGCGCCAGCACGCTCCGGCGGTATCCTTCAGGCCGATGAGACGGCGGCAGGCCATCGCGGGGGCGGGGATCGCGCTGCTGGCGCTGGTGGCGGCGTGGCTGGCGATGGGCCGTCCGCCGCCGGGGTGGGTGGTGCGGCACGGCCTGCCGCCGGCGGGGGGGCCGACGGGGAGGGCGGTGGAGATCGAGGGCGTCCGCTTCATCGAGATCGGGCCGGGGTTCTTTCGTATGGGTTCGGAGTACGGGTGGGACGGAGGGGACCTCCTCGGCCGGCTGTCGGCGCCCGCGGGGCTGTCGTGGGGCCGGTGGCCGGACCCGCCGACGGAGGAGATGCCGGTGCGGTGGGTGGAAATGCGGGAGCCGTACTGGATCGCGGTGAGCGAACTGACGAACGCGCAGTACGAGCGGTTCGACCTGGCGCACGAGCGGGATTGGCCGGGAGACGACGACCCGGTGACGGATTTGGCCTGGGACGAGGCGCGGGCCTACTGCGACTGGCTCTCGACGCGGGGGTCGCTCCGGGTGCGCCTGCCGAGCGAGGCGGAGTGGGAGTACGCCTGCCGGGCGGGGTCGGAGGGCGAGTACTGCTTCGGGGACGACGAGGCGGGGCTTCCGGAGTATGCGTGGTTCGATGCGAACTCGGAGCGCCGGGCGCACGCGGTGAAGACGCGGCGGGCGAATGCGTGGGGGCTTTACGACCTGCACGGGAACGTGTGGGAGTGGTGCGAGGACGCCCACGGGCCGTACGCGGAGGCTCCCCGCGACGGCCGCGCGAGGACCACGCCGGGCGCCTCGCCGCGCCGGTTCTACCGCGGCGGGGGCTGGTACTGGGCTGCCGTCCTCTGCCGTTCCGCGTACCGCTCCGGGAGCCACCCCGTCCTCCGCGGCGGGTGGCTCGGCTTCCGCCCCGCCGCTTCGGGTCATTGACTGAATTTTCGTCTTCCGCTAATCTGGTCGGCGATGATCGAGCGCCAGATCGCCGGGCCCCTCGCGGACCTCTGCTTCCCCGGGCGGAAGATCGCCTTCGTCTCGGGGCCGCGCCAGTGCGGCAAGACGACCCTCGCGAAGATGCTCCTCGCCCGCCGGGGCGGGCTCGGCCGCTACTGGAACTGGGACGCCGTCGATCTGCGGCGCCGGTGGGTGAAGGACCCGGCGTCCGTGGTGCCCGCCGGCACGGGCGGCGTGCCGCTCGTGATCCTCGACGAGATCCACAAGGCCCGGGCGTGGAAGCGGACGCTCAAGGGGATCTGGGACACGCTCGAGCGTCCCGCGGACGTCCTCGTCACCGGGAGCGCGCGGCTGGCCGTGTACCGCAAGGGCACGGACAGCCTCCTCGGGCGATACCTGCCGTTCCGCCTGCATCCCCTGTCCCTCCACGAGCTCGACGGCCCGGACATCCCCGCGCCCGACGCGGCCCTCGAACGGATCTTCGCCCCGCCCGGACGGGCGGCGGCGGTCCGGGAGGAGCGGCTGGCCGCGCTTCTCGAACTCGGCCCCTTCCCGGAGCCGCTGCTCGCGGGGAGCGCGCGGCAGGCGCGCCTGTGGCGGCGCACGCGGCGGGACGCCGTGATCCGCGAGGACCTGCGCGACCTGAGCCGCATCCCGGACCTGAGCCGGGTGGAGATGCTCGCCGCGCTGCTCCCGGAGCGGGTCGGATCGCTCCTCAGCGTGCAGTCGCTCTGCGAGGACCTCGAGGTCGCCCACACGACTGTCGGCCGCTGGCTCCACTCTCTTGGCGAGCTCTACTACGCCTACTTCCTCCGGCCCTTCCGCACGCGGATCGTCCGGTCGCTGCGCCAGGCGCCGAAGCCCTATCTATGGGACTGGGCGGAGGTCCCCGACCGCGCCGCCCGCTTCGAGAACCTCGTGGCCGGCCACCTCCTCCGGGCGTGCCACCTGTGGACCGACACGGGGGAGGGGGCGTTCGACCTCCACTACGTCCGCGACAAGGAGGGGCGGGAGATCGACTTCCTCGTCACGCGCGAGGGCCGGCCGTGGCTCGCCGTGGAGGCGAAGCTCTCCGGGGACGATCCCTCGCCGAACTGGCGGGTCTTCCTGCCGCGGCTCGGCGGCGCCCGCGCGGTGCAGGTCGTCGCCGAGCCCGGCCGCTTCGCGCGGCACGCGGTGGGGACCGCGGAGGTGCTCCTGGCCAGCGCGAGCCACGTCCTCGGCGGTCTGCCGTGATCCGGCGGCGGTATCCTTGTTGGCGATGAAGGCTCGGCACTGCATCTGGGGGGTGGCGCTCGCGCTACTGGCGCTGACGGCGGCGTGGCTGGCGCTGGGCCGTCCCCCGCCGGGGTGGGTGGTGCGGCACGGCCTGCCGCCGGCGGGGGGGCCGACGGGGAGGGCGGTGGAGGTCGAGGGCGTCCGCTTCATCGAGATCGGCCCGGGGTTCTTTCGAATGGGGTCGGAGTACGGATGGGACCGGGGGGACCTGCTGGGACGGCTGTCGGCGCTGGCGGGGCTGTCGTGGGGCCGGCCTGCGGACCCGCCGACGGAGGAGATGCCGGTGCGGTGGGTGGAGATCCGGGAGGCGTACTGGCTCGCGGAGACGGAGGTGACGAACGCGCAGTACGAGCGGTTCGACCCGGAGCGCGAGCGGATGTGGCCGGGGGACGACGACCCGGTGACGGGGGTGGACTGGAACGAGGCGCGGGCCTACTGCGACTGGCTCACGACGCGGGGGTCGCTCCGGGTGCGCCTGCCGAGCGAGGCGGAGTGGGAGTACGCGTGCCGGGCGGGTTCGGAGCGCGAGTTCTGCTACGGGGACGGCGAGGCGGGCCTTTCGGAGTATGCGTCGTTCGTTGCGAACTCGGAGGGCCGGGCGCACGCGGTGAAGACGAAGCGGGCGAACGCATGGGGGCTCTACGACCTCCACGGGAACGTGTCGGAGTGGTGCGAGGACGGGTACGGGCCGTATGCGGAGGCTCCGCGCGACGGCACGGCGAGGGCGGCGTCGGGCGCCACGCCGCACGAGGTCTTCCGCGGCGGGAGTTGGGAGAACATCGCGCAACGCTGCCGGTCCGCCAACCGCGGCAGGATCTTCCCAGGCTACGATACTCTCGGCTTCCGCCCCGCCGCTACGGGCCATTGAGCCATCGGGCCATCGGGCCAACGGCCGGCGTTTCGGGGCCGCGGGCGCGAGGTCGGACGGATTTATTGGACGGCCCGGAGGGGCTGCCTAGAATGGGCCGTTCGCCGGGCAGCCCCCGGCCTGCTTCCATCCCGTGCCGGGATGGCGGAATTGGCAGACGCGCTAGGTTGAGGGCCTAGTGGGGAAATTTCCCCTTGTGGGTTCAAATCCCACTCCCGGCACCATACCGCGGACCCCGCATCGCCGCGGCCGGCAGGATCGCCACCGACGGTTAAGATAGGACCGGCCAAGGAGTGATTCCATGCCCGCCATCCTCGCCGCGCTGCTGGCCTTCATCGCCAATGACCCCGCCGACGCCGAGGCCCGCGCGGCCGTGGAGGCATTCCGCAAGGCCTACGCCGCCGAGGACCCGGAGGCGCGGTGCCGCGCGGTCGCCGCGCTCGCCGAGTGTCCCCACGCCCTCGTCGTCGAGGAGGTGGGGAAGACCGCCCTCGCCGACGCCGAGCCCTCCGTCCGCGACGTGGCGGCGCAGGTCCTCGGCCGCATGAAGGGCCTCGCGGACGCCGCGGGGCCGTACCTCCGCGACCGGTGCGGGAAGGAGGACGCCTGCCCCGACGTGCAGATCTCCATCGTCCGCTCCATAGGCCGCCTCGAGTACGCCGGCGCGCACGACGCGCTCCTCGCCGCCGGCGCGCGCTTCGCGAAGCAGGACGCGACCCTCGTCACGCTGGAAGTCATCCGGACCATCGGAGTCCTGAAAGACGTCAAGGCGCTCCCGTTCCTCCTCAAGCTCGCGGAGTACGGCGAGGGCGAGGTCATCCGCGGCCGCCGGGGGCCGGCGATGCGCGTGCCCTATGGCCAGGACCCCTCCGTCTCCCGCTGGAACTGGATGCGGAAGTACGGCAAGGCGGCGTTCCCCGGCGAGAAGCCCCCCGTGGACGACCTCGACAAGTGGTGGATGCCCAACCTCATCGACGCCGTGCAGGCGATGACCGGCCAGGAGTTCGACGACGCCGCGGCGTTCCGGGCATGGCTCACCGCGCACCTGGCCGACTTCGGCCTGAAGAAGGCCGACCTGCCGAAGCCCCCGGGCCGGTAGCGGGCGGAGCGGCCAGGCCGTGCGGAGGCCGGGCGTCCTTCGTCGCCGGAGAGACGTGCGTATGGATTCGAAGCGCCGCGCCGACTCCGGGGGCCAGTCGGTGCAGGCCTTCGCGAAAATCACCGATGTTCTCGCGCGTATTTTCCGTCTTCCGTTGCATTGGGCGCGAAGCGGGATGCAAAATAGCGCCCGACCCCCCCCCCGGGGGCCGACCCTCGTCAAGGAGCCCACAGATGAAGAGCGCACGGTGGTTCCTGCTCGCGTCCCTTTTGGCCCCTGTCCTTCTCGCGCCGTCCCGCGCGAGGGCGGACCTCCCCTCGTGGCTGACGGCCGTGGCCAGCGGCACGACGAACGTGTTCGTGGACACGAACATCGCGGCGCCCACGACGCGCGACATCGGATCGCTGGGCGGGAGCCGGACGTACGAGTTCGTCGTGAACGCGACGCTCGACGGCCAGAGCTCCTGCCTGCTCTCCAGGAACGACGGCTCCCCCAACCAGGCCATCAAGTTCGAGCAGTCCTCCGACACCCAGCGCTACGGGGTGACGGCGTGGGGGGCGTACGACTCCCAGTTCGCGAGTCCGCAGGTCACGGCCGGCACGCCGGTCCACCTGGCCTTCGTCTCGCTCTGGAACAGCAACACCACGACGGTCTACGTGAACGGCGTCCCGCGCTCGTCGATCAACGCCCGCGTCACGCTGACCGGCACGGTCGCCGTGGGACAGGCGGGTCCGAGCGGGGGGGACCCGCTCACCGGCACCATCATCGGCTTCGCCACGTACGACGAGGCGCTGTCCCAGACCGAGCTGCGCGACCACGCGAGCGCGTACTTCGGAGCGGCGCCGCCCGCCATCCTCCCCCGCCCGCTCGTGGAGGCCGTCGTGTTCTACCTCGGACGCGACTCCGGTGACGGCTCGAACCCCGACGCCCGGGCGAGCATCCCGAAGATCTGCGACGGCCTCTCGGCGGGCCTCGACGACGCGTACTGGCAGGACGACCAGCGCCTGTCGGCGGAGGGGTCGAAGTTCTTCTCCATCGCGTCGAAGGCCATGAAGTCCGTCGCCTCGAAGGTGGCTTCGAACGCCGACGGCAACGTCCTCTCGGACGCGGAGTGCTCCCTCGAGGACCTCGGCCGCGCGTGCGGCGTGCTCGCGGACAACGCCATCGAGGACGCGGTCAACGCGGTCGGCGGCGACCCGAAGGCGCAGAAGTCGATCGCGAAGGCCCAGGCGGCCTACGCGGCGGGGCGGACGGCGGCCGACGCCGGCGACTGGCTCGGAGCCGTGAAGTCCTTTAAGAAGGCCTGGTCCACGGCGGCCAAGCTCCTCGACTGACGCGGGGCCGCGCAGAGCGGCCCTCACCACCCCCATCCAGGCCGCCGCCGGTGAGGAAGCGCCGGGAGCGGAGGGCCTGCCGGTCCCGGGACCGCACGGGCGAGCCGGCGACGGTCGACCCGCGCTCAGCAGCGGGCCCGCGCATGGTGTGCCGTCTCCCGGCCGGGCCCGGCGGTCAGCCGCTCGCGACGGCCAGGTCGAAGTCGGCCGGGCGCAGGGGGCCGTCGAGGACGGCGGAGAAGACTTCGCCCGACGGCGCGCTCGACCGCCCCTCCCGCGCGGTGCGGACCTCGACCGTGCGCGCGTCCGGATCCGCGAGCCAGACCTCGGCCACGCCAGCCCGGAGGTACGTCGCGGCCTTGATCCCCCGGTCGCGGTCGGCGGTGTGCGGCGAGAGGACCTCCACGACGAGCAGGGGGATGCCGACCCGCTCGGCCGATTCCGGCAGCGCGGCCCGCGCGACGAGGACGTCCGGCTGAAGGACGTTGTGGCGGTCGATCCACACGTCCACGGGCGAGACGACCACCCGGTCCGGGCCGAACCGCGCACAGAGGAACCGGTAGGCCGCGCCCACGACCCGCTGGTGGCCGTAACGGGGTGCCGGGTCCGAAAGGAGGCAGCCGTCGAGGAGCTGGACCGGGGCCCCCTCGGGGAGGAGGCGGTAGTCATCCTCCGTGAAGCGCCCGGTCGTCGTCACCATCGGGAGTATAGACGCTCCCGCCGGCGCCGCCGTTGCGCAATTCCCCTCGTCGCCGGGGCCTCAGGGCTTCAAGAGCAGGCGGATCGCCTCCTCCACGGCGTGGAGGATCGAGTCCCGGCCGTGGCCGGTGCAGGCGACCCACGGGATGCCCCGCGCGCCGCAGCGCCGGCGGACCTCGCACCCCAGATTCGTCCGCACGAAGCGCAGGAGGACCACCGCCGACGCCCTCGCGAGGTTCCCGTCGAACCGCTCGAGCCGGCGGGCCCAAGTGCTCTCCCAGCCGGGGTGCTCGAACCGCAACTCGACGTCGGGCCAGCGGGCCCTCGCCTCGCGGCGCAGCGGCTCGTCGTAGCGGGCCTGCGTCTCGTTGCCGCCGATGACGAGTATCGCGCCGCGGGCGGACCGGTCGGCCGGCTCCGGGGCGGGCACCTCATAGCGCTCCGCCAGGAGACGGTCGGAGAGGGTCGGATCGGCCGGCACACCGAGAGTGCGGATGTGCGCGGCGAGGTCCTCCGCCTCTGCCAGCCGTCCGCGATGGTCACGCCGCGCGAGGACCTGGTGCGCGAGGCGGACGAGCAGTGCGGCGGCATCCGCCGTGCGCCCTTCCGCTTCGAGGAGGCGCACGCGGCAGAACTGCGCGTCCTCGTGGTCCCAGGCGAAGGACCAGTCATCGGGCCGGTCGAGGACCGCCAGCAGGCGATCCCGGCCGAAACCGGCCATGGCCAGCACCTCGAGGCCGTCGAGGGCCTGCTCGCCGAGGGCGCGGTCGGAGAGGGACCGGGCCGCCTGCAGGAGCGCGGAGTAGTCTTCGAACCGGTCGGCGGCCGTCCTCCCGGTGGCCTCCGTCCGGGCGAGGACGCCCTCCCGCAGCGCGGGGACGTGGGCGAGGAGTCCCGCGGAGCGGGCCGAGTCGAGGAGGTCCGCGCCGAGGTGCTGGTGGAGGCTGGCGGCCAGGCGCGCCGCCAGCGCGGCGTCGGCGGTCTCGAGGCCCTGCAGCGCCGCCGGCAGGAAGGGCAGGACCTCCCGGCCCAGTGCCGCCGCCGCGTCCTCCAGGCACTCCGCGGCGAAGGGCGCCCGTGCCGGGTCGAGTCCGTCGGCCAGGGCGGCACCGAGGTACAGCCGCGCGCGGGGCAGGATCCCCGGCCGCCGGTAGGTGTTCGGGCGCTGGCCCATGAGCGCCACCGCCCGCTCCAGGTGCGGGACGGCCGCGTGCAGCCGACCTCGCGCGGTCTCGAACACGCCGAGGCAGTACGAGCCGTGTCCCGCGTCGCCTCCATCGTGCGCCACGGCCTTCGTGAAGAGGTCCTCCCCGTGGGCGAGCGCCGCCGCCGTGTCCGCACACGCCGAGCGGCCGGAGGGCAGCCGCACCTCGGCCAGCGACCGGAAATTGGAGTCTATGAGTCCTATATCGGCCAGGATCATGCCGGCGCGGTCGTACTCCGCCGAGTCGAGGATCCGCTGCAGGTGCGCGCGGGCTCCCGCCTTGTCTCCGCGCAGTCGCAGGCAATGGGCCAGCCGGCGTCGGAGGTCGGGGCGCAGCGCCTCCGCCTCCTCCTTGCGGTCGGCTCCTGCGGCCAGGTCGAGGGTGTCGGCGAGGAACTGGAGGAGCGGCTGGGCCTCCTCCGCGCGCAGGTCGTGCACGAGATCGGTCGTGACGGCGAGGATGCCCTCCCACAGCGCCACCGGGGCGTGGGCCGCCGCGGCCGGCGTGACCCACCGCGTGAATTCCGTCGCCCGGCCCTCGGCGCGGAGCGCCTCGAACACGAGGGCCGGAAGATCCTCGCCGGACGGGTGGCGCCGGCGCAGGAGATGGTCGCGGACGGCCTCGTGCTCCGAGAGCAGCCCGAGGAGCCGCCGGTGTTCGCCGCGCCGGGCGAGGGCGTGCACGGCGCCGGAGAGGAGCCAGGCGCGCCGGTCCGCGTTCGCCTCCGGGAAGTCGAGGTTCACGGTCCGCCCGAGCAGGGCGTCGAGGAACCCACGGTGGAAGTAGGAGGCGTGCCGCACGGAGTTCAGCTGGACGACCTCTCCAACGAGGTCATCCAGCTGCTCGATACCGAGGGCCCCGGCGACCCCGGAGATGGTGTCGACGATGGAGCGGGTCAGGAGGCGGTCGAGGGTCGTGAAACCCTCCGCCCGGGGTTCGGCCCGGAGGTCCACCTCCACGGGCGTGGCGGCGGGTGGCGGCGCAGGCGCGGGCTCCGGAGGCGAGGGCATCGGGTGCGCCGGCGGCGCGAGCGCCGCACGGGCCAGGCCGAGTCCGGTCCAGAAGTCCGGGTCCGTCAGTTCGAGCGTGTCGAGGTAGAGCGTGACGTCGTCCGGGGGGAACTCCGCGGTCAGGGCGCGCACCGCCTCGACGAGCCGCTCGGACTGGGGGCGCGGCGAGGTCTGCGCCGCGATGTGACCCGCCGTGTGATGGATCTCCAGCAGGTCCATGAACCGCGAGAGGAGCGGCACCTGGCGGACGAAGTGGTAGGAGATGAGCGCGCCGGCGATGACCTCGCCCGGCGGCGGCGAGACCCGCGCGAGGTGTTCCGCCCGCGCCTCCGGCGTCATCGCCTCCACCGTCTGGATCCGGAGGCTGCGGGCCGTGGCGATGTGCCGCAGCGCCGCCTGCACCGCCGAGACGTCGGCCTGCCCCCCGCGGAAGAGGTCGAGACCGGCTTCCCTCCGCCGCTCCACGGACAGCCGACCCCAGAGCCTGCGCCAGGACATGCTCACCCCCTTTCTGTCGTCAGGAGATTATCGGCACGATCGGGTCGTCGACGCCACCGGAACCCGGGCCGAGGCGGGGCAGGCCGCGCACCCCGTTCTGAACTGACAACCCGGTGTCCGCCGGGTAGGATTCCCCCTCCGGAAAGGAAGGAGGCGACCGATGGCGACGACCTTGCGGGTCGTGACGGTCCTTGCGCTGGCCCTCGTGGTGCTCGGCGCTCCCGTGGCGAGCGCGCTGGCGCAGGACGGGCCCAGCAAGCAGGAGCTCGACGGGGCGCGGCACCGGCTCGAGCAGCTCGAGCAGAAGGTGAAGCAGATGCGGGGGCAGGCCTTCAAGCTCGGCTCCATGGAGCTCGAAGCCCTGAAGCGCATCAAGGACCTGTCCGACCGCTTTCCCGAGAACCCCGAGGTGAAGGAGTTCTTCGCCCGCGCCCAGAAGGCCGTCCTGGCCAGCAAGGGCGAGACCTCGGAGCTGCCGGAGAACGTGCTCGCCTACCGCGAGAACGAGCAGAAGCTGAAGGCGATGTTCTGGGACGTGGCGGAGAAGGAGTGGCAGGCCTACCTCGAGACGCAACGGGCCGGCGGGAAGCTCCTCGACCGCGCCTTCCCCCCGCCGTCCCACCGGGAGGTCGCCGTCGAGGACGTCGTCGGGAAGGTCGTGGTCCTCAACAACTTCTTCTACCCCACGAACCAGTTCCTCGACGGCGGGCGCGAGTTCGTCTCCGTCGGCAGCCGAACGCGCGGCTACTACTACGTGGAGATCGGCAACCGCCTCTGGATCGGCGCCTACGAGGCGGTGAAGCGCTACCGGCGGTTCATCAACCGCGACATGCCGGAGGGGATGGCGTTCACGCTCGTCGGGAAGATCACCGGGCTCGACCTCATCGTGCCGCAGGCCGGCGAGGAGAAGACCATGCCCGCCTTCTGGGGCTGGACCGTGGAGCCCATGGCGATCCTCGTGGACGGCCGGACGTTCGCCGTGGCGAAGCCGGAGGCGGAGCTCGGCGGCGAGTTCGCCGGCGAGGCGACGATGGAGGAGATCAAGTCCGCGCTGTACACGGTCCGGGAGATCCCGCCCGACGTGACGCCGGAGCGGCTCGCCGAGATCTACGCCACGGCCATCAAGGAGAAGAACTACCCGCTCTACCTCGAGTGCATCGAGCCGAACTACCGCAGGACGCCCACCGCCCTGAGCCTCTGCCTCTACCACTGGGACTGGCACCAGCACCGGTTCGCCAGCTTCTACTGCCACGTGAAGGTGGAACCCGCCAAGGTCAAGGTGGTCAAGGGGCTCGACCTCTCGGAGGACAACATCGAGAGGGCGTTCCTCACCCCCGAGCAGATCGAGGAACTGAAGAAGCGCGCGGGCCCGACCGTGTGGGAGGCGGAGTTGAAGACCCTCGCCTACGACGAGCGGGGGGTGCAGTACGGCTCGCCGAAGCCGCGCTTCATGCGCAAGCAGGAGGGCGGCCGCTGGTACATCCTGAACTACGCCCAGCCGTTCTGATCGCGCCGGAGAAGGAGACACGACGATGAAGACGATCTTCGCGCTCGCGCTGCTGTGCCTCGCGGTCGTGCTCCCGTCCGGCGGCGGGCTTGTCGCCCAGGACGCCGCGGACCCGGAGGGCAAGTCCTCCGTGGAGTCCTACCGCAGACTGCTCGGCGAGGAGGTGGGGATCCTCCTCGAGCGGACCTACGCCGCCCTCGCCGAACAGGTGCCGGCCATCGACGCGCTCTGGGACCAGGGCGGTGCCGGGACGCGTCTCGAGGAGCAGTGGAATGCGGCCGCCACCGCGCTGTGCGACGACCTCACGCTGTACCTCAACTCCTCCGTGGACGCCGCCACCGACTGGGTGAACGAGAAGAAGGTGCCGGGCACGGAGAACGACGTGGAGAACCTGCGGGCCCGCGTCCGGCGCACCCTCGACTTCGCCGAGCACGCGATCCGCAAGAAGGGGCTCGAGGTCATGGTGTTCCGCGACACCACCCAGACGTGGGTCGATGCGCTGCGCGGCTACAAGGAGAAGATGCCCGCGGTCCTCACCCTCCTCGAGGCGGACGTCGGGTACTGCATGGACGCTACGATCCGTGTGGAGAGGCGGCTCGATGGCCACTACGAGACGGTGGGCGAGATCGAGGAGGACCTCGACACGATGGAGAGCTGCCGGCGCATCCTCCGGGCGGTGAAGCTCGTCACCGTCACCCGCCAGCAGCTGGTCGGGAAGTTCCTGCAGGACGTCCACCCGGACAAGATGAAGGCCGCGATGGAGAAGGCGCTCGAGAACTGGGTCCCCGCGGACATGCTCTCCGGCACGTTCCTCCTTCCCGGCACGCGGCAGACCATCGAGGCTTGGCCCGTGGCCGCCCGCGAATCCATGGTCGATATCTACCAGGAGCACTATGACGAGGCCGTCGAGGCCGTCAAGCCCCTCGTAGAGGCCACCTACACCGAGGAGATACTCCTGGAAGGCATGACCTGGGAGAACCTCGGCGCGGCCCTCGACCCGGTGATCGAGAAGCTGAAGAAGGCGATCGAGGAGCGGAAGAAGGACGAGGACGAGGCGAAGGAGATCGAGCGGGAACTCGGCCTCATCGACGGCGAAATGGGGAAGCTCAAGGGGGCGGCGTCGAAGACGAAGGACCTGCTGAAGCGCGCGAACGACGCGGCTGCGAAGGTCTACAACACGCTGAAGAACGAGACGCAGCGGAGCGAGTACCGGCGCATCGGGAAGAAGTATGCGGAGCTCGAGGCGGAGATCGGCAAGGTCGAGGACATGATCGAGCGGCTCGGGGAGGCGATCGAGGAGGAGCGCGAGAGGATCTCCGACCCGAAGAACAGGACGGGCATGTACCTGGCGCGCATGACTGAGCTGCGGACGTCCAGGAACCTCCTGACCAGGCAACTCGAGGGACTCGAGGCCGACCTCGAGGAACTCGACGAGCAGTTGCAGAAACTGCGCGCGGTCGTGGCCGGAGACTGACGGCGGTCCGCGGTCGGCTCCGCCGCCTCAGCGGGGGGTGACGTCGATCTCCACCTCGCGAACCCCCCGCGGGACGGGCTTTCGGAGCGAGACCTGGCGGCCGCCCACGACGGCGTGGATCGTGAGTTCGCCGGCCGCGTCGGGCAGGGCCGTGAAAGTCGCCTCCGCGGGCAGGTTCTCCGTGTCCTCGAGGCGCAGCTCAAGCCCCGCGACCGCGAGGTCCAGGGCGTACGTCGCCGCGAGCCCCGCCGGGCCGTCAAGCCGCACGCGAAGGGGGAGTCCCGGGCCCATGTCCGCGGAGTGATCCTCGCCCGCGTAGAGGCCCCGGAGGAACGCCACCCCCGCGGGCCCCCGGCAGCAGAACGTGAAGGACCGGTCCGGGGGCAGGTCCTCGAAGCGGTAGACGTCGAGATCATCGAGGGAGAACGGCCCGCTCGTGACTCCGCTCTCCTCGTCCGCGAGCACGACGGTCCTCCCCCCGCCCTCCTCCCCCGACCCGCCGCGCACCCGGACCACGAGGGTGCCGCCCCGCTCCCACGGGAGCACGACGCCCTCGTCCCCGGCGGCCACCTCCCGCGTGAGCCCGGACCAGAGGTCCGGATGGGCGCGCGGGACCCGGAGGGTGACCGGTCCCTCCCAGAACGGGCCGAGCTCGAAGGAGCCGTCGCTCGCGGTCCGGGCGGAGATGACGCCAGCAAAACCCATGCCGAGCGACATGCCGATCAAGTCGATGCCGGGGACCCCGGCGCCGCTCGCCTCTCTCACGAAGCCCCGCACGAAGAGGGCGCGGGGGAGCACGAGGGTCGTCTCCGTCCCCGCCACGAACGGGACGCGGACAAACGTGAGGTCCGGACGGTCGGGGGGTGGGAGGACACGGAGCAATTCCCGTGATTCCCGGGGGCCGAAGGGGACCGCCAGCAGCACGCCGTCGCCAGGGCCCGTCGCCGGCGTGTCTCCCCACTCGAGTCGGGCTCCCGGGACCGGCCGTCCCTCCGGGTCCACGACGCGCACCGTCATGACGTCCTCCACCGCCAGCCGCAGCACGAGATCCATGGTCCCCGCCGCGACCCGCGCCTCCCCAGTGGTGTCCCCTACCGGACGGATCCGGTAGTTCCCCGCCGCGAGCCGGCCGAACCGGAACCGGCCCTTCGTGTCCGTGAAGGTCTGGTAGGTCCGCAGCGGCTCGCCGGCGGGGCCGGTGGCGCGCATCCGGAGGCCCCGGACGGGCGCGCCGTCCGGCGCGAGGACCTCGCCCTCGATCACCCGCTCCGGCGGGAGGCGCACCTCGATCGTGGCCGGCGCGTCCCCGGGCACGGGGCCGCCGGTCACGTCGCCGAGCGGCAGCGGCAGGCCCGATGCGTCCTGGGCGTCCGTGACCCGGTAGCCGGTCACCTCCAGTCCGGGGTGCACGTCCCACTGCGATTCGGCGTGTCCGTCCGTCACGCGGAGGAGACGGGTGGCTTGGTAGTCGTGGTTGCTCCGGTCGACCGTCTCCACCACCACCTCACACGAGGGGACGCGCCGGCCCTCGGGGTCGAGGACGAGGAACGTGAGCGCCGGCGGGCTGCCGGCGGGATCCGGAGCGCAGAGCCGGATGATCACATCCTCCGCGCCGGCCTCCGCCTCGACGCGGCCGCGCTCGCCCGCCCGCTCGGTGACCGCATCGACGATGAACCGGCCCGGGGCGAGACCGAGGAGGCGGAAGGCGCCGGTCTCGTCGGAGAAGGCCGCGACGCCCGGTTCGCCATCCCTGTCCGCCGTGACCCGGGCCGACGCCGCCGCGGTGCCGTCGGCCCTCAGCACGCGGCCCCGGAGGCCCGGCGTCTCGCGCAGGACGACACGCACGGTGGCGTCCTCGGGCGAGGCGGGGATGTCGGGGACGCTATCGGTGAGAGCGCGATCCGGCGCATCGACGTGCACGGTGGACCGCGCCGCCGGGAGCGCCGGGAACCGCGCAACTCCGTCCGGCCCCGTGAAGGCGTGGTGCCAGCACTGGGGCGGGCACAGCGGACTCACGGTGACGAGGGCCCCCGCGACGGGCGCCTCCGTCCCCTCCTCAACGGCGATGACCTCCACCGCGCGGCAGGCGGCGGCGCGCAGGACGACGTGCGCCGTCCCGCCGGGACCCGCCGTCCGCACGACCGCCGTGGCCTCCGCGCGGCCGGCGGGGAAGGCCGAGACGCGGAGCGGCGTGGCGGGGGGCAGCGCCGGGAAGTCGAAGGCGCCGCCATCGCCGGAGACGGTCTCCAGCGCGAGATCGTCGATGCGGACGGGGGCGCCCGGGAGGCCGGCGCCCGTCTCGTCGAGGACCGCGCCCACAAGGACGGCGGCGGGCTCCGCGACGAGCCGGATCTCGCGCACCTCGCCGCGCGCGGCGTGGAGCGCCTCGATCCGCGAGGCGCGGCCGGGGCCGAGCGCGACGAGCGTCAGGCGGCCGGCGGGGAGGGCGGGGAGGCGGAAGGCCCCGTCGGGCTCCGAGACGGCGTCGGCCCGCGAGCCGTCCTGTTCCGCGGTCGCCCGAACCGAGCAGTCCGGGAGCGGCCGTCCGTCCTCCGCCGCGACGACCGTCCCGACGACGACGGCCCCGCGGCCGATGCGGATCTCGATCTCTGTCCGGTCGCCGTCGATCGCGAGGTCGGCGGGCGTGTAGCCGTCCGCCGTCACCCGGATCCGGCCATGCCCGGACAGCCGGGGGACGCGGAACCGCCCGTCGTCGCCGGTGTGGCCCGTGCAGCGCGCCTCGCGCGTCTCCCCGCCGCCCGCGAACTCCACCGTGGCGCCCGGCACCGGCTGGTCGCCGACCACGTCGAGGACGCGGCCGGAGAGCGGGCCGGCCCCGGCGTCCACCACGAAGCACACCTCCCCGGCGGCCGGGACGCGGAACGGGCCGCCGGTCCACTCGGCCGCGCCGGGGGCGACGGCGCGGAGCAGAACGAGGCCGGGGTGCAGACCGGAGATGGCGAACCCGCCCTCGGCGTCCGTCGTGACGGGCACGGACTCCCCGCTGAGCGAGTGCTCACCGTGGGTGCCGCTGTCGATGGCCGCGACGAGGCCGCGCCACGGGGAGCCGTCGGCCGTCACGGCGCGGCCGTGAAGTACGCACCCGCCGTCGGGGAGGTCGAGCCGGGCGAGGACGCGGGCGCCGGCCGGCGAGACGCGGACCCGTGTCGCCGCGGAGGGCCCTCCCGCGGAGCGGGCGAGGACCTCGAATTCGCCCACGGGGATGGCGGCGAACGCCGCCCGCCCGTCGAGGCCGGCCTCCGCCCGGCGCAGGGGATCGGCGCGGGCGGGCCGGTACCCGGGGCGGTCGCCGCACGGGCGCACCTCGACCGCCGCCGGGCAGGGGCGGCCGCCGAGGAGGACCTCCACCTCGAGCGTGCCGGCGCCATTCGGGGGCGGCGGCGCGGCATCCGGCGGGAGGCGCGCGACGGGCGGATCCGGCGGCCCGGCGGGACCGGCGGGCGGCGGCCCGGAGGCCAGCCGCCACGCGACGAGCGCGGCGAGGAGGGCGAGGCAGGAGGCCGCGGCGATGCCGGCCGGCCGGGAGCGCATGCCCCCATTCTGCCACGGCGGGGGAGGCGTGGCGATGCCCGGTGGAGGGCTCCTCGGCGGGGGCGAAAATTCGATCCCGCCTCCGTATCTCGCGCCTCCGTATTTCGTCGGACCGCCACCCCGGCCGTCTCAGCGGGGGGGGAGGTCGATCTCCACGTCGCGCGTCCCGTGAGGAGAACGAGCCCGCCTCAGTATTCTCACTGCATGGACGCCACGACCCGCGTGGAGGGGCGGCTCGATGGCTGCTACGAGACGGTGGGGGAGGTCGAGGAGAAGCGGAAGGACGAGGTCGCGGCCAAGGAGATGGAGCGGGAGCGCGGGCTGATCGACCGAGAGATGGCGAAGCTCAATGGGGAGGCGTCGAAGACGAGGGACCTGCTGAAGCGCGCGAACGACGCGGCCGCGAAGGTCAACAACACGCTGGAGAACGCGGCGCAGCGGGGCGAGTACCGGCGGCTCTCGAAGCGGTACGGGGAGATCGAAGCGGACATCCGGAAGGTCGAGAAGGCGATCGAGACGCTCGAGGGGGAGATCGAGGAGGAGCGGGCGAATCCGTCCGAGCCTCCGAGCAGGCGGGGAGGCGTGCACATCACGCGCCTGAGTGCGCTGCGGGCCTCCAGGACCTGGAGGCAGCGGGACCTCGAAGGGCTGCAGGCCGACCTCGAGGAGGTCGACGAGCAGATGGAGAGACTGCGCGCGGCCGTGGCCGGCAACCGAGAGCGCCGCCGAGGCGCGTCGTGTTGCCGGTCCCTCCTTCTCGCCCCGGAGTCGGCGTGGAGGTCCGAAGGCCGCGTCTCAGGAAACCGCTGCCGCACCTGCACTCGGCACGGGACTGAGGCGAGACTCCCACCACTGCTGCGCCTGCTCCTTCGGCCATGGACACGTGGCCGCGATGCTCCCCAGTTCGGCGCGCAGCACGTCCATGTCGTGGACGCGGTCGTCCGGGTCCTTCGCGAGGCAACGCAGGAGCAGGTCGTCCAAGGCGGCGGGCACCCCCGTGGCGCCGCAGAGGGAGACCGGCTTCGGGATCTCGGTCAGGTGGGCCAGCAGGGCACTCGTTCCCGTGCCGTCTTCGAAGAGTCGCCGGCCGGTCAGCATCCAGTACGCCACGCAGGCGAGTGCATAGACGTCCGAGCGAGGTCCGATCCGCTGCGTCTGGCCACGGATGAACTCCGGCGGAGCGTACCCCGGTGTCCCCATGAAGACGCCGTCCATGGTGTGCTCCTCCTTCATTCCCACGTCCTTGACGAGCCCGAAGTCGAGGACCTTCACGAAGTCCACCTCCCGGCCGTAGCGACAGAGGAAGAGGTTCGCCGGCTTGACGTCGCGGTGGATGAGGCCGGCCGCGTGGGCCTCCCCCAGGGAGTGGCACGCCTGCTCGAGGATGTGCACGACGCGACCAACCGACAGGGGACCGAACCGGAGAACCAACTCCTGGAGGTCCACCCCGTCCAGGAACTCCATCACGTAGTACAGGACCCCCTCGTCGGTGGAGCCGTAGTCATAGACCTGAATCGTGTGCGGCGAGCGCAGCGCGGCCGTCGCCTGGACTTCACGCTCGAACCGCTCGAGCACGAGTTGAGCCCCTGCGACGCTCCGTGCCGCCAGCGCGGCAGGAAGAACGAATTTGATCGCTGCCGGGCGGGACAGCAGCTCGTGCTTCGCGAACCACACCTCGCCCATCCCGCCCTCACCGAGTCGGCGCTGCAGTTGGTAGCTGCCCATCCGCTGCGCCACGGTCAGCTCCGCGGCGAGGCGGAAGCTCACCCGCGAGGCGAGGTAGCCGAAGGCGACCGACAATGCCGTGGGGATCAGCATCTGCAGCAGGATCGCGGCGCCCGGAGAGGACGTTCCGCAGGTGCCGCCGTTCCGCAGCAGAGGAGAGAGGACCAGGACGCCCGGCACGGCCGCCGCCGACAGTGAGGCGCCCAACAGGTGGTGCCGAGGCCGGAGCGGGATGAAGGCGGCGAAGAACAGGATCCAGACTCCAGTGCGTGGGGTTCCGACGATCGCCAACCGTCCAGCGGCCGCACGGCCCTCCCAGTCGATGAGCTCGGTCGCGAGTATCCACGCGATCGCGACCTCGACCAGGAGCGCAAATCCGGGGAACGAGGCTTGACCCACCCGCCGAGTCCAGCAGAGCCAGGCAACGAGCAGACCGCTGGCGAGCAAGGCGGCGTCCACCCCCGCTGGGGCCTGCCCGAGAATGATCTCGGGCAGGCCGATCAGACGTCGCGCGATGAGCGTGAGCCCGGCCGCGCCGGCCAGCATGGCGCCTGCCGATCCGAGGCGGGAAGGACCGTCGTTCCGCAACGTCGTTCGAAGACGGGAGAGACCACTCGCGTCTGGCGAGGCCACGGCCTCATCCGCGACGGCGATCTTCCTGCACCTGAGGTGGCGCATGGGTCCTCCCCGGAGCCGGCCAGCCGCGGCCACTCCATCACGAGGCCCTTCTGTACCGGCCGCGCCCGCGCGGTCGACCGGAGCAGCCCGAGCGAAGGAGCGGGCGTCACGCCGCATTCGGTCCCGGCTCCTGCTTCCAGCGGACCAGATGCAGGTTCTCGACGAAGACGACGTACAGGACGGGCACGATGACCAGCGTCACCACCGTCGCGACCAGCATCCCGACGATCTGCACATAGCACATGGGCTCCCAGAGCGGGCCCCCGGAGAGTGCCAGCGGGACCAGGCCGCCGACGCAGGCGAGTACCGTCACCACGACCGGGCGCAGTCGCGCCAGCCCGGCGTCGACCACGGCCTTGCGGAGCGGTTCACCCTTGTGGCGCATCTCGTCGATGAAGTCGAACAGCACGATGACGTGGGAGATGATCAGGCCCGCGAGCGAGGCCACGCCGAGGAATGCCATGAAGCCGAAGGTGGACCCGAAGAGCAGCAGGCCGATCAACCCTCCGACGACTCCGAACGGAACGGCCGCGAAGATGAGGATCGGCTGGGTCGCCGAGTTGAACTGGAGCACCAGTGCCAGGTAGATCGCGACGAACGAGACTACGAGGGCGAGCATCAGCGACCGGAACCCCTTGTCCTGCTCGAACCGCTCCCCGCCGAACTCCCAGCGGTAGCCGGCCGGGAGTGCGATCGCGTCCACGCCCGGGGTGCTTGCCGGCGAAGCCGGAGGGGGGAGCGCACGCTCGAGTTCCGCGACGACCTGACTGGGCAGCGTGCCGGGCAGGACATCGCAGCGAACGGTGATGCACCGCTCATGGTCCCGGCGACGGATCTTCGGCGTCACGACCTCGCGCTCGAAGTCCGCGAGTTGCCTCAGCGGTGTGCCCACCCCCGTGGCGGCATTGACGACGTTGAGGCTGAACAGTTCATCGAGGCGGCTCCGCTCCGACGGGCGCAGGCGCAGCATGATATCGATGAGCCGATCGCGTTCCCGCACCTGGCTGACCGGGAGTCCGGACAGGCCGGTGCCGACCGTCGCGGCGACGTCCTGGTGAGTCAGTCCGCTCAGCGCGCAGCGATCCGCGTCGATCTCGAGCGCCATCTGGAACACCGGGTCACCCCAGTCGTCGTGGATGTCGATGGTCCCGGGGATCGATCGCATTCTGGCCTTGACCTGGGACGCCAGGGCCCGCAGGGCCTCGACGTCCGGGCCGTAGATGCGCAACTGCACCGGGATGCCGATGGGAGGGCCGGTCTCCAGCATCTGGGTTCGCACGCGCGCCTCGGCGATGCGCTTCGGCAGCTCGCACTTCAGCCGCCTGACGACCGCGGCGGTCTCCTTCTTGGACGCGGTGTGGACCAGGATCTGGGCGTAGTTGTCGGCACGCTGTTCCGGCTCGATGGAGAGCCAGAAGCGCGGCCCCCCGGCACCCACGAAAGTCGTGTAACTGAGGACTCGCTCTCCCTCGAGGGCATCGATCTGCCGGACGGCGTCCAGCGCCACGTCGCGCGTCCTGGCGATGGGGGAGCCTTCCGGAAGGTCGATGTTCACGACGAACACGTCGTGTAGATCGTAGGGAAAGAAGGAGACGCCGATGGTGCGGACGAGCATGGCGCCCGCAACGAGCATGGACAAGGCGCCAGCCATCGACAGGAGACGGTGGCCGATGCACCATTCGACGAGTCCCTTGTAGAGTCGGGGGAAACCCCTGACGGGCTTGCCGTCCGCAGACTCGAACCCACTCTGCCCCTTCAGGATCAGGGCCCCGAGCAGCGGCGCGAATGTCCAGGCCACGATCATCGCGGCGAACAGCGACAGAGACACCACGATCGGCAGCGAGTAGATGAAGTCGCCGGTCTTGCCCGTGACCAGCAGCAACGGCAGGAAGGCCACGATATTGGTCAGGGTGGCGTAGAAGACGGCCCGGGACAGGCGCTTGGGTCCCATCCACGCCGCGAGCGACCTCGGCTGGCCGCGCGCCAGCTCTCGATTGATGGCGTCGGCCGCGACGACTGGCGCGTCCACCAGCATGCCCAGGGCGATGATGAGCGCGGCGATCGATACCTGCTGCAGGTCGATCCGGATCAGCTGCGCCATTCCGAGGGCCATGGCGACCGTGATGGGGATGCAGATTGCGACGAGGAGAGCGCTGCGCCACTCCATGAAGAGGATCGACACCAGCACCACGATGATGATCGCCTCGATCAGACACCGGTTGAACGAGCTTATCTTGTGCTCGACTTCCGCCGGCTCATCACTGGTTCGCTCGAGGCGCAGGTCCGCCGGCAGCAGCAGTCTCAACTCCTCGATGGCGGTGGAGACATCACGCTGATAGTCGGCTATGTGAGTCCCCTTGACCTGGCGAACCGAGATCGTGATCGCGCGTCCGGTCTGCAGTTCGCGCTCTCCGGACGCCCGGTGTCCCTCATCGACCAGCGCGCCGGGGTGCGCGGCCCGGTCATCCGCGGGAACTGCCCGGACCGCCTTCACGGTTCGGAAGTTCAGCACATCGGCCGGATCTTCGTACCCACGGGTGATCTCCACCACGTCGCGGAGGTAGAGGGGGAACCCCTCACGGGAGACGCCGAGCACGGTCTCGCCGATGTCCGTGGCCGACGTGAACTCCCCCGTCGGCCTCACGACGACGTTCTGATCGGGCAACTCGACCTGGCCGCCGGGGATGTTGATGTTCCGCTCGCGTATGCGTTGGACGAGGGAGAGCGGTGTGATGCCGAACTGCTTGATCCTCTGCCCTGAGTAGGACATCCAGACGCGCTCATCCTGGACACCGACCAGGTCGATCTGCGCGACGCGTGGCGATTGCTTCAGGCGATCGCGGATGGTGTCGGCGAAGTTCCGCAGTTCGGCGTAGGTGTACTTGTCGCGCGCGTTGCGGCGGAGGAGCGTCTCCAGGTCCGACAGGTCGGAAATCCAGAAGGGTGTCCAGATGTCCGGGTGATAGTCACCCGCGGTCGCCCATGTCTGCTCCCAGTGCCGGGTCTCCCGCAGGAGGTCGTCCTGGGTCTTGCCCGGAGCGAGCATGACATCCAGCATGCCCGCGCTCGGCGCCTCGATGATCGCCAGATCACGGGCTGTGCCGGACTGGACGAGGTGTTGGGCAAGCGTGCGGCCGAGCCGAAGGACGTGAGAGCGCGCGACGGCCTTCGGGTAGACGAGCACCCCCACCCAGGTTTCGGCGGACGGGGCCGGCGGCCTGCCCATTCGGTGCGCCTGCACCGCCTCGCGGATGCTCCGGGCGCGCAACTGCAGCTCGAGGTCCGTGACCGGAGGCGAGCTGATCGTGAGCATGACCGCCACCGAGTCGCCGAAGTCCTTGTTCAGGAAGGACTGCGTGGGACGACCCGCCGCCTGGGGCAGGTCGGGTATCTCGCCGAGCTTGCCGCGGATGTCCTGCCACACCAGTTCGGCGTTGCGCTCCGTCTCGAACAGCTCCACATAGACGATCGAGACCCCGGGACGACTGATGGACTTGACGTGTTCGACCGCGGGGTTCTCGGCGACCTTCCGCTCGATCTTCCGGGTGACCTCCTGTTCGACTTTCTCGGCCTCCGCCCCCGGATAGGGCGTGATGATCACGCCGGTCACGACCGGGATGATGGGGTCCTGGCGCTGGGGCATGTTGACGTAGGCGAAGGCGCCCCAGGCCAGCACCGCGACCATGGCGGTCCATGCGATCGGCTTCCTGGCGACGAAGAACTGCGAGATGTTCATCTGGCCTCCATCAGCGGCGCTGTGACGCGCGATCGTCCGGGATCACCTGCACCCGCGTGCCGTCGGTCACCCGCTCAGCGGTCGTCAAGACGACGCGGGAGCCCGCCTGCAGTTCGCTGCCTTCCGGCAGGATCTCGACCCGGTTGTCGTAGACTCCACCCAGGGCGACTCGGCGTGCCCTGACGACGGTGTGACGGCCCTCTTCGATGGCCTCGTAGACCATCAATGCGTCGGGGGACTCCCCGCGGTGGATGGCCGACATGGGCAGCAGCATGACCCGCCGGTCGCTCTCCGCGCCGACATGGACCGTCACGATCATTCCGGGTCGCAGCAGACGCTGGCCATCCGGAAGCGGGGGATTTGGAAGGCTCAGTTCGATCAGGAACATGCGTGTGAGCGGATCCGCCTGGGGCGCGATCTTCGTCACGACAGCCTCGAGCGACCGACCCTCGAAGGTGTCCGAGGTGATCGTGAGCCGCCGCCCGACATGGACACGGTCCGTGAGCGAGCGAGCGAGCGCATGGTCTCCGATCATCGTGTCGGGGACGCCGAAGACGACGTGTACGGTCGAGATGTCGATGAGCCGGAAGGCGATCTCGTGGGCGGCCTTCCGCTCGCCGGGCTCGATGTTCTTCTCCGCGACGGTGGCGTTGTCGAACGGGACGACCAGCAGGCGGTTGGCGTAGTTGTCGGTTGCCTGGTCCAGCTGGACCCTGGCGTCCGCGAGCGCGTGTTCAGCCGCCTCGAGTTCGCCGGCGGCCGCGACGCGCTTGGCAGCCGCGTCGTCGCGGGCCACCTCGGAGACCGAACCCGACGACCGGTTGAACCGCTCGAGCACCCGCGCCGCGATCTCGAGGTTGTCCCTGGCCGTGGCAACCCGCGACTCGAGTTGGGCGACCCGGGCCTCGGCGCTGGCCTTGGCGCGACGCAGGTCCCCTTCGTCGAGTTCGGCGACGACGGTCCCCCTGTCCAGCACGTCGCCGACCTGCACATCTCGGTCGAGTCCGGGAGGCCGGTGCAGACGCTGCACGGTGCCGGGCAGTTTGAATGCCAACGACGTGGTCTGGAGGGGTTCCACCGTTCCGCTGAAGCGGCGGGAGACCACGATCTCCTCGGGTTCGAGGCACACTATCCTCACCGGGACCGGAGCTTGCGCTTCCGGCTTCTCCTTGCAGCCTGCCGCGGCCACGAGGAGGACGCATGCCGCCGTCAGGAGAGGGACCCAGCGACAGGCGCTCCGGTCCCGGATCTTGTTTTTATTCATCGGACTCTCCATTCGTGAGACTCGTTGCCGCTGGCTGCTCGGTGCAGGTCGGCTCTGCGACCTCCCAGCCTCCACCCAATGCCTTGTAGAGGGTGACCAGCTCGACGCTCAGCGACGTCCGGCCGTGGGTGAGCAGCATGTCCGCCCGGTTCGCCTGACGCTGAGCGTCGAGTACGGTCAACTGGTCGAGGATGCCGCGCACGTAGTCGTGTCGGGCGATGCTGGCTGCCTCCCGGGCGCTGACCGAGAGGCGTTCGAGGGCCTCCACACGCGCCCGTGCGCGATCGATGGCCACCAGTGCGCTCTCCACCTCGCGGAATGCGCGCAGCACCGTGTCCTGATATGCCGCCTTGGCGGCATCGACCTGGGCTTCGGCGAGGCTGATGCCGGCTTCCCGCCGACCTCCATCGAATACCGTCCAGTTGATGTGGGGGCCGACGGCGTAGTAACTGCTGGAGTTCTCCCCGTTCTCGTTCGACAGGTACTCGGCCTTCCTGCTGGCAAGTCCCGCCGAGCCCCCCAGGACGACCTTCGGGAAGAGTTCCGCGGTGGCCACCCCGACTCCCGCCGTGGCGGCCGCGAGCTGCCGCTCCGCCGCCTGGATGTCGGGCCGACGCCGCAGAAGGTCCGACGGGATGCCGACCGTCAGGCGGACCGGAGGCCGCGGGAGGGGGGCGATGTGCTCCAGGTCGGCGACCAGAGCCGTCGGCTCCAGTCCCAGCAGTGTCGAGAGCACGTGAATGTACTGCCGGATGGCCTGTTCGAGCGGAGGTATCTCGGACGCCGTCGATGCGACCTCCGCCTCGGCGCGCACCACTTCGAGATCCGATGCCAGACCGTTCTTCCGCCGGTCCCTGGTCACCGCCAGCGTCTCGCGCTGCTCCGCGAGCGTCTGCCTCGCCACCTCGAGCTGCTGCTGCATGCCGCGGAGTTCGAGGTAGGCCCGGGCGGTCTCGGCGGCCACCAGCAGCACGACCCCCCGCCGCAGGGCATCGACGGCCTGCTCTCCGGCTTCCGCGGACTCGATCTCACGCCGGATTCCACCGAACAGGTCCAGGGCCCAGAAGGCGTCGAACCCGACCTGGAACAGGCCGCCCTCCAGATCGAGCATCCCGTCGGGGACACCCAGACCGGCCTCGCTGGCGCGGAACCGGAGCAGGGATGCCCCCACGCCGATCTGCGGGTACAGCAGCGACTGCACCATCTGCCGCCCCGCGCGCGCCTCACGCAGCCTGGCCTCGGCCACGGCGACGGCGTTGTTCGCCGTGACCGCTCGCTCCACCAGCGTTGTCAGCTGCGGGTCATCGAACTCCCGCCACCATCGCGCCTCGCCGGCCGCCGGTCCGCCCGCCGTCGTCACGTCGAGCGAGCCCAGTTCGCCATAGTTCTCCGGAAGTGGGGTTTCCGGCGGTGAGTAGTCAGGCCCGACCAGGCAGCCGCTGGTGCCCACGAGCAGCATTGCGCCGATCAGACATGCGACGACGTGGTGGGGCGTGGGGTTGGCGGATGTCATCGCTCGACGACCTCCAGCTGCAGTGTCCGCAGCAAAGCGCGCACGGTCCCGCTCCGGCCGAGTCTCTTGAACTCGACTTCGCATTGCAGGTCGCCCGGTGACAGCCAGATGCTCACCACGACTCCTTCGTCTCCGCGCCGGAGGTCCAGCGTGGGGACGTCCTCCTTGAGCCGGACCACTGCATCGATGTGTGCGGGAGGCAAGATCGGTTCTCCAGTCTTCGGGTTTCCCCGGGCAGTGACGTCCGACACTCACCGGCCGACGCGAACGTCACCGTCCCTCAGACCCTCGAGTTCGCCAGGGCGGGGGCACTTGCGGCCTCGGGGGGTGTGTGCCGCGACCCGACGCCACTCGGACAGGATGTTGTTGCCCAGCCAACGGCACTCCGCGAGTTCGAGTCTCTGCAGGGGCACGATCGTCATGGCGAGTCTCCTTGCCCGACTCCGATCCGGACATCGAGGGGCTCCGTAGATCCCGGGGCCATCTGGCCCCGCATGTGGCGCAACCATAGCGAGGTGTGTGCCAGTTCACCTGTGGGGCCCTTAGTGCAATTCTGGCAACTACTTGGGTCATTTCGCGCCGCGGCGCTCCGGGGCCGAATTCTCGGCCGCGCGAGAATTCGGTGGGCCTCCGTATTGAAAAGTCGCGCCAGAGCCGTTAACTAGAAGGCATGGTGCCGGAGGTTCCCCCTCCCATCGACTTCGAGTTCGTGGCCGGGGTGCTGCTGGAGCTGGCTCAGGAGCGCTCGGTCGAGGGGTTGCTCGGCAAACTGGCGCAACGCGTGCTGGCGGGGCCCGCGGCGGCGATCGTGGTGATCTGGCTCATCGAGAGTGGCGAGGAGCGCTCCGACTCCCCGTCAGACCCGGCCGCGCCCGATCAGCGCTTCCTCTACGCCGTCGCCGGCGCTTGCAGCGGAGCGGATGGCGTTCCCGGTCAACCCTCGCGGCTGCCGGACCGCCTCGCCCGGATCCCCGTCGGTACCGGCGCGATCGGGAGGATCGCCTCGACCGGACAGACATCTCTTCTCACGCATCTGGACACGGACCCGGGAGAACTCGACGAGGTTCGCGACTGGTTGCTCGCCGAGCGCATCCGCGGTTTCGTCGGCGCTCCGCTGATCTTCCGGAACGACGTGCTCGGGGTGGTGGGGTCATTCAGCCGGGTTCTGCCGCCCTCGGAGATGCACCAGTGGGGGCGTGTGTTCGCCGACCACATCGCCGCCGCCATCGTCAATGCCCGGGCATTCGAGGAGATCCAGCGCCTCCAGACCCGGCTCGAACAGCAGAACGCCTACCTGCGCGAAGAGGTGGTGGAAGCCAAGGCGTTCGGCGAGCTCGTCGGCCAGAGCGCCGCGCTGGGACAGGTCGTCAGCCAGATCGAACTCGTCGCGCCCACCGACGCGTCGGTCCTCATCCTGGGCGAGACCGGCACCGGCAAGGAGCTGGTCGCCCACGAGATCCACCGGCGCAGCCGGCGGCGCGAGAAGCCGATGGTCCGCGTCAACTGCCCCTCTGTTCCCAAGGATCTGTTCGAGAGCGAATTCTTCGGCCATGCCAAGGGGGCGTTCACCGGCGCCGTCAGGGACCGCGCCGGGCGCTTCGAGACCGCCGAGGGCGGCACGCTCTTCCTCGACGAGATCGCGGAAGTGCCCCTGGAACTCCAGAGCAAGCTGCTGCGCGTGATCCAGGAGAAGCGTTACGAGCGCGTGGGAGAGGACCGCACCCGCCGGGCGGACGTGCGCATCGTCGCCGCGACCAACCGCGACCTTCTCGAAGAGGTGGCGGCGGGCCGCTTCCGGCGGGACTTGTTCTACCGCCTGAACGTCTTCCCCATCCGGGTCGCGCCGCTCCGCGACCGCAAGGAGGACATTCCACTCCTGGCCCAGCACTTCGCTCACCGTTCGGTGAAGGATCTGGGCTGCGTGAGGGCCAGACTGACCCGAGCGGGGATCATCCGACTCCAGGCCTACGACTGGCCCGGCAACGTCCGTGAACTGCAGAACGTCATCGAGCGCGCAGTGATCCTGGCGCGGGGAGGAGTACTGGAGTTCGACCTGCCGGTCGCGGATGCGCCCCGCGTCGCGCCTCCCGCCCCTCGAGGGGCTGATCCAGAGCGGGGCTTCCTCACCGAGGCCGAGTTGCGCCAGCGCGAGCGCGAGAACCTGCTGGCCGTCCTCGAGAGATCCGGCTGGAAGGTCCGAGGCCCCGGAGGAGCCGCCGAACTCCTGGGGGTGAGGGCCAGCACACTGCAGTCACGGATGAAAGCCATGGACATCCGGCGGCCCGGGTGAGACGCCCCGGGCCTCTCTGCCCGGCGATCGCTCCCCCGTGACCCAGAGCACCGGTTCCGTGCTTGCCGGTCGGGCCACGGCAGCGCTTTCGTGCGCCTGGCGGTGGAAGTCGCCCCGCACCTGCCTCACATGCGGCGGCCGAGGGTGATCTGCAGCGTTTCGGTGGCGCCCCCGGCGCGGCGGACCTTCACGGCGACGACCTGCGAGGCCCGGCAGGCGCCGAGGAGGGCGCGGACGGCGTTCATGTCCGCCACCGGCTTCCCGTCGATCTCCTCGACGACGTCGCCCTCCGCAAGGCCCGCGCGCGCCGCGGCGGAGCCCGGGTGGATGGTGCCGATCCGCGCGCCGGGGCCCGCGTGTCCTCCGTCGAAGGACACGCCCAGCACCGCCGGGCCCGCGTAGGACTCGTCCAGCGCCTTGGCGTACGCCCGGATCCGCCGGGCCAGCGCGCTGTCCGGCCCCGCCTCCCCGGCGATGGCCTGCAGGCGGGCGACTTCCGCGTCGGCTTCCGCCCGCGGCAGGCCCGAGCCCGCCTCCGCGATTCTGCGTTCGATCCCGTCGGCCCGTGCGACGAGGGCGGCGTAGGCTTCGCGCGCCGCCGTCAGCGCATCCTCGCGGTCCTTCGTGATGGTCGCGGCGATCGCTGTCGCCTCGGCCCGTGCGGCCTCCGACGCCTCCTCGTCCCCCGCGACCTCGGACAGGAGGAGCCACGCCTCGAGCAGGTCGAGAGGCCGCTGCGGAGAGTCCGCGAGGGCTCTCGCCCGCGCGAGCCGGTCCGCGGCCTCTTCCGGCGTGAGCGGCGGTATCGGGTGCGCGTAGAAGAGGTCGCTGGCGTCCACCGCCGCCTGCGTCCCCGGCCACGTCGCGGCGATCTGGCGCAGCCCGAGCCGGAATTCCGCGATGATCCTCACCCGCCGCTCCCGGAGCGGCTTGCTGTCGGACACCCGGTAGATCATCTCCGTGGGATGGTAGACGTACTCGCCGGGCGGCGGCAGCCGCCGGAACGCGGCCTTCGCCGCCGCCAGCGCGGAGTGCGCCGCCGCCTCCTCCGCGTAGTTCCGGGCCCCCGTGATCTCGGCGTGCCGGGCCTTCGCCCTCTCGCCGAGCTCGTCGCCGGCGAAGGCCTCCGCGAGGCGGGCGAAGATCTCCGCCTGCTCCACCGGGCCGCAGGCATCCCTCTCCGCTTTCGCCACCTGCCGGTCGAACTCGCGCTCGACGGCGGCGAGGATCGAGGCCGCCTCGGCCGCCTCCGGGCCGTCGCCGGAGGCCGCGCCGCGCAGGGCGGGAAGCTGCGTCCCGACATGCGCCCGGTCCGCGGCGATCGCTGCCGCCGCGGCTTTCCCCGCCGCCGTGGCGTAGGGGCCGCCCGCGAGGTAGTCCGGTGCCTTCGCCAGCGCCGCGTCCACCGCCGCCGCGAGCCCCTCGAGCCCTCCGGCATAGGCCTTCCTCCCCTCATGGTCGAAGACGACCGCCCAGGGCAGCCACGCCTGCGGCCAGTCGCCCTGCACGAAGCCGAGGTGGGTCACCGGGAAGGCGGGGCGCAGGTGCTCGAGGTACCAGACGACGTCGTTCTCATCGACCTCCGGGTTGCGCCGCACCTGGAACCCCACGACGGCCACGCCCTTGTCCGCGTAGGTCGCCGTGAACTGGTTCATCCACGGGAAGGCGCCGGTGGACATGGGGCAGGACACGCACCAGACGTAGCAGACCACGACCCGGCCCTCGAGGTCGGAGGGGCTGACCCGCGGGCCGGCGACGGTCTCGCCGAGCGCGACGGCGTCGATGTCGCGGGACGGCGCGGCGGCCGCCGGCCCGGCGGCGAGGAGGGCGAGGAGGAGGACGAGACGGCGCGAGCCCATGGAACCCCCGTGCCCGCCGAGCGGGCGCACGCAGACCCGACTTCGAGGCCCCAGTGTACTGACAGGACGCCCGGCGCGCTCCCCTGAACCCGGCTGGCCACTTGACGAGCGGCGCGCGGCGCGATCTGATACTGGCGTGGGCTGGGTGCGGATCAGGGGACGCGTGCCGAGGACCGCCTACCTCCAGGCGCTCGCCGTCGGCGAGCGGCGGCCGCCGCGCGGGAGCCTCCGTTGCGTCCTCCTCTGGTTCGGCGTCGCCGTCGCCATCGCCATCCTCATCCCCCTCTTCCTCGTCTACTGGCCCGTCATCCTGCGCGTCCTCGTCCGCCTCTTCGGGTAACCTCCGTCTTCCCTGGCGGTTGAACCGGAGGCCACCTTGAAGAAGATCGTAGTCCTCGGCGCGGGGCTCGTGGGCAAGGACATCGCGAAGGACCTCGCCGGCGCGTTCGCCGTCACGGCGATGGACCGGCGGCGCGACGCGCTGGAGCGGGCCTTCGCGGGGACGCCGGTGACCGCCGCTGTTGCCGACCTCGGCACCCCGGAGGCCGTCCGGCGCGCCGTCGCCCCCTTCGACCTCGTGGTCGGCGCGCTGCCGGGCTGGCTCGGCCGGATGGCGCTCGAGGCGGCGATCTCCGCGGGGAAGGACACGGTGGACATCGCGTTCTTCCCCGAGGATCCCTTCGAGCTGGACGCCCTCGCGAAGGAGCGCGGCGTCACCGCCGTCGTGGACTGCGGAGTGGCGCCGGGCATGAGCAACGCCATCCTCGGCTACCACGCGCCGCGCCTCTCGCGCGTGGACTCCTTCCTCTGCCTCGTCGGCGGCCTGCCCGTGGAACGTCGCTTCCCCTTCGAGTACAAGGCGCCCTTCTCGCCGGCGGACGTCATCGAGGAGTACACGCGCCCGGCGCGTTACGTGGAGAACGGACGGCTCGTCACCCGCGAGGCGCTCTCCGACCCCGAGCTCCTGGATTTCCCCGGCGTCGGCACCCTCGAGGCGCTGAACACCGACGGACTGCGGACCCTCGCGCGGACGCACGAAGGCATCCCGAACATGAAGGAGAAGACGCTGCGCTACCCGGGTCACGGACGCCTCATGCAGGCGCTTCGGGCGGCGGGGTTCTTCGCGAAGGAGCCCGTCGACGTGGGCGGTGCCCGGGTCCGGCCGCTCGACTTCACGTCGCGCCTGCTCTTCCCGCAGTGGGCGCTCGGGGAGGGGGAACCGGAGTTCACGGTGATGCGCGTCGTCGTGGAGGGGGTGGGGATGGACGGGAAGCCGGTCCGCCTCGTCTACGACCTGCTGGAACGGACGGATCCGGCGACCGGCGTATCCTCCATGTCGCGCACCACGGGCTACGCGGCCGCCGCGGCGGTCCACCTCGTGGCGGCGGGGCGGTACCGGCGCCCGGGCGTGAGCCCCCCGGAGTACCTCGGCGCCGACGAGGACTGCTTCCGCTTCCTGCTGGCCTACCAGGAGGCGCGCGGTGTGCGGTACCATCTCCGCTCCGAGCCATGAACCGCCACCTGACGATCGCCTTCCTCCTCCTCGTCGGTCTCGCGCCGGCCGCCGGGGCGGCCACCGTCCGCTTCGAGGACCTCGGCGTCACGCTGGCCGCACCGCCGGAGTTCGCCCCCGCGGCGTCGGGCGGCGCCGTCCTGGAGCGAGCGGGCGTGGGCAGGATCGCGGTCCGCGTCGTCGAGGATGACTGGCGCGGGATCGTCGCCGGTCTCCGCGCCGAGGACCCGGTGGTGTCGGGCCGCCTCCTCGAGGCGACCGAGGATGTGAAGGTCCCCGCGGGCCCCGGCGTGCTGTTCGAGTTCCTCCGTCCGGAGGGCGAGGGGGAAACCCGCGAACTCGTCCTCGTGGCCGGCGGCGAGGGGCGCACGGTCGTCGTCGAGGCCTCCTTCTCCCCGCGCGCCGACCCGGATCCCCGGGCCGCCCTGCGCGAGTGCCTGCTTTCCGTGGAGCGGATCCCGGCCGGCCAGCAGCGGGTGGCGGGGACGCAGGTGCTCCTCGTGCCGCCGCCGGGGTTCGCGGTCGCGGAGGCGTTCTCGGGTTTCGCCGACCCCGCCCGCGGCGCCTCCATCATGGTCGCGGAGATCCCGGGCCCGTACCGCATCGTCGCCCGCGACATGACGGACGACCGCCTGCTGGCGGGGGGGATGGCCGTGCGCTCGCGCGAACCGGCCCGGCCCGGCGGACTGCCCGGCGTGCTCCTCACGGTCACCCAGGTGCGCGAGGGGACGGAGTACCGGAAGTGGCTCCTGCTGTTCGGCGACGGGAAGGGGACGGTCCTCGTGACGGGGGTGTGTCCGGCGGAGCAGGAGGCGGCGCTCGCGAAGCCGCTCCGCGAGGCGCTGCTCTCCGCGCGTCTGCTCGACGCCGCGCCGGACCTTCGCGCCGACCTGCCGTTCGCCCTCGAGGCGTTCCCGCCCCTGCGGTTCGCCCGCAACCTCGGCAAGTCCGCGCTGTACACGAAGGGGGGGGTGTTCCCGGTCGCCGAAGCCGGCGATCCGCTGTTCGTGGTGGCGCCGGGGCTGTCCCCGACGCCGGTGGCGGACCGTCTCGCGGCCGCCCGGGCGGCGGTGCTCCGGACGGCGGAGGTGAAGGAGGTCCGGATCCTCACCTCCGCCGAGGTGACGATCGACGGGCTGTTCGGCGTGGAGATCACCGCCGCCGCGGCGGACGCCCGCTCGGGGGAGCCCCTCGCCCTGTACCAGGTCATGCTGTTCGGGGAGCAGGGGCACTACCGGATGCTCGGCATGGTCCGCGAGAAGGACAAGGCGGCCACGCTCGCGCTCTTCACGAAGACGGCCCGCACCTTCCGCCGGAAGTGACGCGGCTCAGTCGCCGTAGGTCACGGAGAACTCCACTGCGTTCAGCGAGAGGACCTCGGACCCCGTCTCGGACGCCTCGATGTTCGCGATGTCGGCCTTGGTCAGGACGACGCGGAGAATGCGTCGGACGGACTTGCCGCCTGCCCTCACTACGTCGAGGGTGACCTCCGGGATCTCCTCCCCGCGTGAGCAGAGGAGCAGGAGCCGGCCCGACGTCGCGTCGCACCTCTTCGTGACCTTCAGGAGATCGACGTGTTCGCCCCGACTCCTCCGCTGCGCGAACTCGTAGCCTGTGAGGCCGATCCACTTGAGGTAGGCGGCCGGGACTCCGACGCGCGGTTCGGCGTCCACGCCCTGGACCCGCAGGAAAGCCGCAGCACCCGCCGGCTGTGCCATTTCCCCCTCCCGAGACTGCGGACCGAACAGGTGAGAACCGGAATCTACTGCGGAGTTCAGTGAGGAGTCAATGGGGGAGGACTTCCGGATCCGGCCCACGAGTAGGTCGGCGGACCGGCGTCCGGTATCCTGCGCCCCGCCATGTTCCGGATCATGCTGCTCTCGTTCTGGACGCTGACCCACGCCTACGTGTTCGGGCGGCTGTCCGGGCTCCCGGTGGTGCGGCGTGTCCTGCCGCGCCCGGCCGTCCTTGCGGTCGGGGCCGTGCTCTGGGCGCTGTGGTTCCTCGGGGACGAAGACTCGGCGTCCGCGCTGCGGCGCGGCCTGCGGGGCTTCTCCATGGACTGGCTCGGGGCGATCTTCCTCATCGCCGCGGCGCTGCTCGCGGCCGACCTCCTGACCGGGTTCGGCTTCCTGTTCCGGCGGGCGGCCCCGATCGCGCGGGGGTTCGGGCTGCTGGCCGGCGCCGGCCTCGCCGTTCTCGCGCTGGTGCAGGGAGCGCGGGCGCCGGTGATCAGCGAGCACGAGATCCGGCTGCCGGGGCTCCCGGAGGCGCTCGACGGGACCACCGTCGCGGTCCTCTCGGACCTGCACCTCGGGTCGCGGCTCGGGCCGGAGTGGCTCGCGGGAGTGGCGGCGCAGGTGGAGGCGATGAGACCGGATCTCATCCTGTTCCTCGGCGACACGGTGGAGGCCCACGGGCGGCCCGACGGCGACCTGCGGCCGGGCCTGTCTCGTTTCCGGGCACCGCTCGGGGTCTATGCGGTGGCCGGGAACCACGAGGGATACGGCGATCTTCGCGCGGCGATCGGGGTCCAGACGGCGGCGGGCTTCGTGTTCCTGCACGAGCGTGCTGTGGAGGTGGCCCCGGGTCTCGTGGTGGCCGGGGTGGACGATCCGGTGAGGCGGGCCCGCGACGGTCGCACCGGCGGGTTCGCCGAGCAGGCCCTTGTCGGGCGTCCGCGGGGGGCGACGATCTTCCTGTCCCACGCCGCGCGGGAGGTGGAAGTGGCGGCGGAGGAGGGCGTCGGGCTCATGCTCTCCGGCCACACCCACGGAGGGCAGATCTGGCCGTTCTCCTACCTGAACCGCCTCACGACGCCCTGGGTCGAGGGGCGTTTCACGGTCGACGGGATGACGCTCCTCGTGACCCGCGGCACCGGCACCTGGGGCCCGCGGATGCGCCTCTTCGCCCCCGCCGAGATCCTCCGCCTGACGCTCCGCGCTCCCTGATGCCCCGACCGACCGTCTCCGCCTCCGGACGACCGTCTCCGGACGACCGTCTCCGACCGTCTCCGGACGACCGTCTCAGAGGAGTTCCTCCGCGCGACCGTCTCCGTCTCCCGCGCGGACGACCGTCTCAGAGGAGTTCCTCCGCGCGACCGTCTCCGTCTCCGGACGACCGTCTCAGAGGAGTTCCTCCGCGGGAGCGACCGCCTCCGCGGACGACCGTCTCAGGCGGACGACCGTCTCGGCGGACGACCGTCTCAGAGGAGTTCCTTTGCCCGCGCTGTTCGCGCGGAGGACCTCCTCTGAGACCGCTGTCCGCTGTCCGGAGACCGCGCGGAGGACCTCCTCTGAGACCGCTGTCCGGCTGAGACCGCTGTTCGGGGACCGCTGGGCGGTTCGGTCTGGAGGCCCTGGTCTGGTGTTCGCGCGCTAGAGCAGCGATTCCACGCGAGCGGCCAGCAGCGGGAGGGGGAGCCCGCCGGCGCCGAGGACGGCGTCGTGGAAGGCGCGGATGTCGAAGCGCGCCCCGAGGCGGCGCTCCGCTTCCCGGCGCAGGCGCCAGATCTCGATCTGGCCGATCTTGTAGGACAGCGCCTGCCCGGGCCACGAGACGTAGCGGTCCACCTCGTTGTCGATGTTGTTGTCCGCGAGCGGCGTGTTGCCGCGCATGAAGGCCACCGCCTCCTCGCGGGTCCAGCCGAGGGTGTGGATGCCGGTGTCCACGACGAGGCGCGCGGCACGCCAGGCGTCGAACGACAGCATCCCCAGCCGGTCGAGGTCGTCAGCGTAGAGGCCCATCTCTCCGGCGAGGCGCTCCGCGTAGAGGGCCCAGCCCTCGACGTAGGCGGTGACGCCGGCGTGGCGGCGGAAGGCCGGCACTTCCGGCAGCTCCATGGCGATGGCGATCTGCAGGTGGTGGCCGGGCACGGCTTCGTGGTAGGCGAGTGCCGCGGCCTCGTGGCGCGGCCGCGTGTCCGGCGCATGGACGTTGACGCGGTACTCGCCGGGCCGCACGCCGTCGCCGCTGGGCGGCCGGTAGTAGGCGATCGTCGTGTAGGGCGCCTCGTGAGCCGGGACCCGCTCCACGACGCAGAGCGCCTGGGGCAGGCGGCCGAAGAACCGTGGGATCGCCGCGTTCGCCGCGGCGAGGCAGGCGCGCGCCTTCTCTTCGATCTCCGCGGCCGAGGTGAAACGGAGCGAGGGGTCCTCGCGCAGGCGGCGGAAGACCTCCGGCAGGTCCGTGCTGCCGAGCGCGCGGGCGCCCAGCGCGCGGAACTCCTCGTGGATCCGGTCCAGCTCCTCGCGGCCGGTCCGGTGTATCGAGGCGGCGGAGAGGGAGAGCGACGTGTGCCGCCGGACGAGCGCGGCGTACGCCGCCTCGCCCTCGGGCAGCGCGGCGAGGCCGGCGCGGCGGCCCTCGCGGCCCGCGGGGATCAGGTCACGCTCGAGGAACGCGGCATAGCGCGCGAAGGCCGGGCGGATGCCGTCGCGAACGGCGGCCCGCAGCTCGTCCGTCGCCAGGTCCGGCGGCACGCGGGCCACCGCCGCCCAGTCCGCGTCGGGCTTGGCAAGTTCGGCGCGCACCATTTCCGCCGTGCGGCGGAGCGACTCCCGGTTCGCCACGCGGCCGGCGGCGAGGCCCCGACGCAGGGTCTCGATCGTCCCCTCCACGAAGGCCGGCACGGCCCGGTAGCGGGCGGCCAGGGCGGGGATGTCCGCGGCGGTGGTGAGGGGCCGGATGTCGGGCAGCCAGCCGACGAAGGTCACCGGGTTCGACCGCGACAGCACCTGCCACTCCTCGGCGCGGAAGGCATCGACCGCCTCGTCCGCCTCGGCCTCGAACAGGAACAGGTCGAGCGTGAGGCGGTCGGCGGGGGAGAGCGGCGCGGCCGCCAGCGTCCGAGCCCGCTCGAGGAACGCGAACCGCTCGGCCCGGCGAGCCTCGTGGGCCTCCGGTCCGGCGCCCGGCAGGCGGTCGTCGAACCGCCGGTCGCCGAGGCGGCTGGCGAAAGTGGGGGAGCGGCGGAGCAGCGCCTCCCAGTGGTCCTCGAGGAACCTCCGGAGAGCGGGGTCCGAAATTCCCGCCGCCGCGCGGTGATCGTGGTCGGCCATGCCTCGTTCTTACCGCGGCCGGGCCGATTCTCGATTTTTCCGCCGGAGCGCCTTGACGATGTAGAGTGTGTAGTATATAGTACACACCATGAGCCGGGAGTTCGGTGAGTACGTGCGGGAGCGGAGGGAGGCGCTGCGGCGGGACGACCCGCGTTTCTCGGTGCGGCAGGTGGCCGCCCGGATCGGCGTCGAGCCCTCCTATCTGTCGAAGGTGGAGCGCGGCGAGCAGCCGCCGCCGTCCGAGGCGACCATCGTCGCCCTCGCGGCGGACCTCGGCGAGGAGCCGGAGGTGCTGCTCGCCATGGCCGGGAAGGTGTCGAGCGACCTCCTGCGCATCATCCGGGAGCGGCCCCGCCTGTTCTCCGACCTCCTGAGAAGCCTCAAGGACATGCCGAGCCACGCCCTGCTCCGCCTGGTGCGGGAGGTGCGGGACGGCGACTGGTAGTGGGAGGGACCATGATCGAGCTCGATGGCGACACGCTGGTCTTCTCGTTCCCCGAGATCCACCCGAAGGCGAGACTCCGGGTGACCTTCGAGCGGACGTTGCGCATCCCCGACGACGGACACGACTACCCGCTCCCGCCGGGGCTCGGGGCGTTCCCCCTGCGCCACGTGGACGACTTCGGGGACCGAGTGCCGCCCGAGTGGCTCCGCCACGGCGGCGTCCTGATGCCCATGTACCAGTCCGAGGCCATGTGGATCCTGTTCCAGGCGGAGTACCTCCCGGACCACGGGGCGGAGTGGCCGTTCGCCGTGAAGGTCGCGGCGGGGAAGATCGATGCGGTCAGCGGGAAGGAGTGGACGCCGAGACTGGTGCGCGACCCCCAGAACTACGTCGTGGCGCCGCTCCAGCCGTGGCTCGACGGGTTCTGCGTGGAGAAGGGCTTCATCCGGCAGTTCGTGGCCATGCCGCTCGGCGAGGGCTACACGGCGGAGGAGCAGGTCACCGGCAAGGCGGAGTCCGGCGGGGTGCAGATCCTCGTCCATCCCATGAAGCGCGAGGCGTTCGAGAAGCGCTTCCCCAGGATCGAGCGACAGGCCTGCCTGGGAGCGGTGGAGGCCGACATGATGCCCTGCTGCGCCACGGCGTCCGAAGCGCCCCAGGGCATGGGCCTCGGTCTCGGCGGGCGGATGCGGCAGGAGATCGCCGTGGACCCCTATCGGGCCGCGGAGTGGGACAAGGCCGAGGTCGGCCGGTGCTTCGTGCACCTGGCGAACTCCCTCGTCTGGCGGGCCGTCACCGGCGAGGACCCGCCCACCGTCCCGCCCACGGCCGCGGAGTACACGTCGCACGGCCTCCCGTGGTTCGAGTACTACGGCGAGGGCCCGGCGGTCCCCGGCTCCGAGGTCCTCGCGAAGCTGAAGTCCGTGCTGCAGATCGGGAAGAAGAAGGGCGCCGTCCCGCTGCCGGAGAACAAGACCGTGGACCCGAAGAACGTGGTCCATCTTCGCAAGGGCCTGAAGAAGCACCAGGTCCGGGAGGGCACCTTCTGAGAATACCGAGGCGGGGCCGGGCGCCCGCCGCGGCGGGGGGGGTCTTGGCCCCCCGCCGGGGGGTGCGGGGGGGGGACTGGGAACGCTGAAAATTTTCAGACGCATGTGCGGGTTCCTGCTTTTCGTTCGTTGTTTTTTTTGTCTTTAGACGGAGCGTCCCCCCCGCCCCCCCCCCCCCCGCCTCCGTATTATCAGCGGGGTGGTGGAGATTCGGGCGGGTGACCGTATCATCTGACGGATGCTGCGGCTTTGCGGCGTGGGAAAGCGGTACCGGGGACGGGCGGCGCTCGTCGGAGTCTCCCTGCACGTGCGGCGGGGAGACTGCTACGGGCTGCTCGGACCCAACGGGGCCGGCAAGACCACGGCGCTGCGCATCGCGCTCGGGCTCATCCGCCCCGACGAGGGCGCGGTCCTCGTGGACGGGTTCGACGCCGCCCGCCACCCCCGTGAGGCCCGCGCCCGTCAGGGCGGTCTCATCGAGACGCCGGGCTTCTACCCGCATCTCTCCGGGCCGGCGAACCTCGCCCTCCTCGGCGGCCTCTCCGGCTTCTCCCGCGGGAAGGCGCGCGACGAGGCCGCCCGCCTCGTCGGTCTCGTGGGGCTCTCCGGCGCCGGGGACAAGAAGGTCGGCGCCTTCTCCCAGGGCATGCGCCAGCGGCTCGGCATCGCCCTCGCCCTCTTCGGCAGCCCCGACCTCGTGCTCCTCGACGAACCCCTGAACGGTCTCGACCCCGAGGGCATCGAGGAGATGCGCCGCCTCCTGCGCCGGCTGACGGCCGAGGAGGGGCGGACGGTGCTGCTCAGCAGCCACCAGCTGACCGAGGTCGAGGGCCTCTGCAACCGCATCGGGGTGATCCGCGAGGGCCGCCTCCTCGTGGAGGCGGAGACCGCGGACCTCGTCCGCGACCCGCACCGCCGCCACCGCCTGCGCACCGGCGACGACGCGGCGGCCCGCGCCGCGCTCGCCGCCGCGGGGCTCGCCGTCGAGGACGCCCCCGGCGGCGGCCTCCTCGTTCTCGCCGGTGACCGGCCGCCCGCGGAGATCGCCCGTGACCTTATGGCCCGCGGCCTGCCCCTCGTCGAGTTCGCCCCCCGTCCGGCGACGTTGGAGGAGGCCTACCTCCGCATCGCCCGCGAGGGGAGCGGCGCCGCGCCGGTGGCCGGGGGAGCCGGGGCCGTGCGGGTCGCCCCTTCCGCCGCGCCGCCGCCCGCACCCGCCGCGCCCCCCGCC